>Ga0123342_1005792_pt1 | contig 17656 bp, 8 predicted proteins | sample Turbeawhitnodule_FD_89960 | JGI IMG/M metagenome (GOLD analysis project Ga0123342, IMG submission 89960) | Root nodule microbial communities of legume samples collected from Mexico - Turtle bean Mexico white nodule | ecosystem: Host-associated > Plants > Roots > Nodule | place: Mexico: Nepantla...
GTTCAGCCATCACGAAAAAGGGAAATACGTTGGTGCAGATTAAAGATGCCTTTCAATAAGGCATGTAGGCAGTTGCCGAATTGGTGAATATCAGTAAAGAGAAAAAGGAGAGAAGGAATGAGAAAATGGCTTTGAGAGAGATTAGGGTTTCAGAGAGAATGGGAAATCAGAATGAGAGAGAGAGAGAGAGAGAGAAAAAAAAAAAAGTGAGTTTTAAGAATTGGTATGTGGCAAGCTCTAGTTAGTCCAGGTGTCATGTGATAATTGGTGAAACTTTGGTCAATTTTCCTCTTTGGGTAAATTTCTTTTTCATTTTTTTTTCCAAAAAATTGAGGTTGCGACACGTGTCAAAATAGGCCTGTTTGTGCTCCCTCAATTTTTATATATATAGATATTTTTATTTCTAGTCGATGTGAGATTTCCAACACACTTCTGACGTCGAGGATGTCAATTCATGCGTGAGACTATATATCTATGAGTGGTCCAATAGCAATCCGATAATGAGCAACATGATAAGCCCAACAAATTTTTCGTTAAGATAGATTCTAAGTGGCTACAATAGCATATTAAGAAATAAACTTTAAGTATATGTAACCTTATAAAATTAGTTCATTAAGGTGAAATTTGTATCTACTTAAATGCTATGAAATGTCTTTATCTTTAGTTGATGATCTCTCTTTTATTTCTCTTCCAATCTTTCTCCTATTATATGTGAGTGCGTGAACACTCTATTGATGCTTAAATATTAAGATTACAAAAAATATGTTTATCTCTTTTTAAATTGTTTATGTTTATTATTTTATTAAAATACTTTTAGTTGTTTTATTTTAAGCAATATACTTTAGTAAAATATATTAATTTCCTCTTTTACGAGGATAAGAAAATGATTAGTGCAAGGAAATTAGTTACATAAAAGTGATTAAGTCGAAAGAGTGGTTGGTAGACTCGAATTATTTTAAGAGGAATTTTGAGAAAAATAAATAAATTATTAATAAATTTAATATTATCACTCCAAAAAAATTATCAAATAAAAATCAATTGTAGAGAGAAAAAGTAATTGATTTCTATATTAACTAATTCAAATATTATTTTTTAGAAACTAAAAAATTATTGGTATCTAAGATAAATTTTATTGTTAATAAAATTTATAAACTAGTTTCTAAATTGAAATCTAATTTATTTACCAAGTTTCAGCTATCAAATTTAGAATCGAAATTAATTGATAGCTAAAATCTTATTAGTTAATTATACACAATTTTAAAAACTAATTTATAATTTTTTATTAATAATATAAACTATTTTAAATACTAATAATTTTTGTAATCTCTACAATAATATCTAAATTAGTCCATATATTGACTAATATTTCTTTTTTATAAAATTAATTTTATTTAATGATTTTGTGTACTAATTAAATTAATTCATATTTTAATAAATGTAAATGAATTAATTACTTCGTATTTTTAGGAATAAGGTAGTATTAATTTATAAGGATTTAATTATAAAATTTTATAATCAATCATAAGAATTATATTTAAAAAAAAATTCAGAATTTTTGCTAAAAGCTTTTACATTTTAGGAAGTTAATTAAAAGCTTAGTGTAAAACTATAACAACCATGTCACCTAGAAAACTTTGAGATCTGATCTTCAATTGTAATAGTGTAATTAAAAGCATAGAGAAGCCCACCACCGTTTTTTTTCCTCTCTCTTTCTCTCTTTCTATATTCTCTTATCTTCCTTATCTCTTAATTTTCTTTCCCAATCTATTTTATAATCTAATCGAACCACGTTCTAACTGAGAAGTTAAGGAACATTTTTACCCGATCAGGTTTACAAACATATTAAGTTCATTTTTGCTCTAAAGATCCTTTGTTCTTTGTTTTTTCTTAGGATTTAGTCATCAATCTTGGTGGGGTTAGTTGAGAAGAGTAATCCTCTCAACTTATTCTACTATACGTTGACTGAATTTCTGTTATGTTTGGATAACTTGCATTAGACCCTTAAATTTTGAAGCTTGTCCATACTGGAGGATAAAATTATAGAAGTTGCTTGAAAAACAAACAATTAAGGTAGAAATTGACTTTAATTTTTAATAGCACCCTAGGCTAGAAGATCTGGATGTAGAGGGGAGACGTGGTCCCAATATTCAATTTCTCTTGCATGGATGTTGTGTGTTTATATATTGTGTTGTTTGTTTATATATTATTTAAACTTGTAGAAATATTATATTTTGATAGTTTACTATTTAAGTGTTGTTTTTTTTATGATAAATAGACTTTTGAATGTTGTGGATCACATTTTGAATGATATTGTATGATGAAAATGATATGAAATTGAATTCATACATTTGGGATAATTGACTGATGTTTGTTGTGTATTAAGTATTGATGATGTCTATGTGATAATAGAGATCTTCGAGCTTCACTATGATCTAAGTCACATAGACTAAAATATTAGGGTGGTGAGGAGCCGATGGAGGAGTTCATGCACACCGTGACATATGAGATGCACGGTTTGGGTTGTATTGAACTTAATCTGATCCTTTCTCTTGGATTCGCTAGTCATCTTTGGATCGGGTGTTAATCTCTTGTAGGACTTACTTAATACGGGTCTTTTGGAAGGCGTTGTTTGTTGAATATCCTAGATGTGTAGACCCATGTAAGATCTTTGTAAATGTTTTATTGTTTGAATTTGAAGAAGATTGAATAATTGAAATTGATAATGTAATTTGATTTTCTCTTTTGATTTAATTGTGTATATTATAAAATTCTATTTTTACTAGCTTACCCTTTCTTTTCTTGTTGTGTTTGAACTGCGATGACTATACTACATACACGAACAGATGATCATACAAGTGTCAGAAGGTCTGGAGAACTTTAGAGTGTTAATTTGAAACTTATATTATAAATATTTGTATTTCTATATAAGTTCTAATAATGTATTAAGAATGTTTTGAAAAACTAAATTTCTATAGAAACCTATAAAACTATTATAATAGTTAAAGGTATTTTTAGGATGTTAAATTAGTTCCCAAGAATTAGTTATTGGTGTTTACAACAATCCTAAAATAAAAAAGTTATTTAAAATAACGAATATATATTATTAAACATTAACATACTCTTTTTGATGAATTAAATTATTTTTAAAGTAAGGAAATTATTCTATACTCTCATCAAGCTATCTTTTGCACCAACTATAATTTTAATTCTAGAAATCCTATTTTATTTATTAAATTATACAAATGGTGAGATTTCTCTTTCTGCAAATCATTTAAGGGGTAAGTAAAAGTGTGAAAACGAATAAGAGTGAGAATACGCAGAGCTTCAAATAGCACATTTAATAAACAGGTGGATTGGTTTGCAATTTTGATAATGAACATTTTTTTTTCTTAAGAAAACTTTATCGTTTATGTTATTTGAATTGATAAAAAAAATCAATTGAAATAAAATTATATTATTTGCTATAATTTAAATTAGTTAAAATATTATAAAATGAACAAAATAGGATCAACTTTTATTTCACCGAATACTTTGTTCTTTTAATTTGTAAGATATGCGGTGAAATAAAAATATATTATTTATTAATTTTATGTTTTTATTTTATAATCAAAGTAAAAAAAAACATCTCTCTGCTTTTCATTATAAAATATTCAAATAATGATATATGATTTATTATTCTTGGGCTCAGCGACTAGTGTTCCCTTACATTGTTTCACCACAATTTCTTCCGCTCTCCATACTCTTCACTTCCATAGAAAACAATTTTATCTTTAAATTGTTTTATTTCAAATTTTAGGATTTAAAATATATTTTAGAATTAAAAAATACATAAAATCTAAAATTAGAAATACAATTTTATATTATAATATTTTTTAAAATTATATTTCAAAATCTATAATTTGTCGAATCTAGAAATTATATTTTAAATTTTAAAATTCAAATTACAAAATTGAATTCTAAATTTTAAAATTTGAAATGTCTAATGATTATATAATTAAAAAATGAGAATAAAATAAACCCTGCATCTTTTGTTGAAGGGTATTTTTAAAATTAAAGATTTATGGAGGTGACAGGAAAAACAATGGAGGTGGAAGAAGAAATTCACTTGTTTCACTTGTAAAAGTCCCACTGCAGAAAAGGGTTTTTCTTTTGTTTCAAGGAGGGCATAGGAGGGGCCCAAAAGAATTCAGAAGACATTTGATTTTTTCTTCCTTCGGTTGTATGAAGAAGATTATTGGTTTAACTATTACGTAAGTAAAGACACAAATACTTGCTGGAGAAGGGAGATTACGTAGTATATGCACTTATAACTTTGACATTTAGATAAAGAAACGGAGAATAATTATATCTGCATTAGCTAGATTAAGTTCAACTATGTGCTACAGCTAAGTTATACATCCAAATTGGAAGAACATTTTCTAAGAAATTTAATCCATTGTTATACTTGGAGGAAGGTACACATTTGATTCTTGATGCGAACATGTAGCAAGTTTCACCGTAAAACAACCAGTAAGGTTGTACCTTCTCTGTACTTCTGTAAATCCTCCACATAGAACTTGTTCTACCCAATTTTCTATGTCCTTATCTCCATCTGATACGTATGCAGCTGCAAGCAACTGGTCCATGACTTCTGATTCTATCTGTAAGGAACATTCAGGTCCAATAGTTTTGTGGAAGCTACTTGTGATCACATTCACCACTCTATCCGCAAGTGCATCAAAATTAAAAGGTTTAAAAACAACTGTTTCATCAACCTGTTCATACAAATCTTGCAACCAAAGGTTTTGGATCTCAGTTAATGCATGTTCCAAGTTTCCATCATTCATTTGTTGAACTTGAGGTTCATTGTCTTCAGCTGGAAGATTCAAATCTAAATGCCAATTCGGTGTTGTATGTAGTCTTTTAGCCTTGTCTGAGATTAAGTGCTGATCCTGAAATTCATTGTGGTTAAGGAAGTTTCGTTTATTTGCTAAAACTGGATTGGGAATGTTATCTATTGAACCATCAGAAGCAGTAACACTTTGGCTTTTGATGTCTGCACTCACATGTTCAACTGTTATTTTGATAGGCCTCCCTTTTACCTTTGCTATTCTCTCAGAACAGTTGGAAGGTTCCCTTGCTTGGTGACCAGAGAAAGAAGTCACAAATATTGCATTGTTTACACCCACTTCTCTTCCACGTGAGTCAGTAAGCTTTCCAGTTTTCATGGCTTGAGACAAACTATTTTGAACTAACACATCAGCCTCGTCTACATTTTCTAGGAAGACCACAGAGAAGGGGTTCTTGCAATATTCACCCACAATTAAATCAAGAGTAGTCTTTCCTCTGAATTTCACATATCCTTTCATTTCTTTAGAACTTAGATCCACAAAAATAGAGCTATCCTGGCTTCCATACAAGAACTTAGCTAGAGTAACAGCAATTTTCCTTTTACCATTCCTATCAGGTCCAACAAAATTCATCCACACGTCACCCCTATGATTTGCACCAACCTTTTTTGTATGGCTGCCAGCTATTGTTTTGCTGATGACACTAATGGCTTCATCCTGCCAGCTAACCTCCTTGGTAAGGACATCGAAAAGTATTTTGGGATTCCTTGCATCGACCTGTCTACAAAAGTCAAAACTTAAGAAGGTTGATGGCTGAGATGGGTGTTTCAAGATATTTCCACCAGCAACATTAAATTTTGAAGAAAATAAACTTGAGGTTTCCTTTGGATGTTCCGTTGTAAATTGACTGGAAGGTCTGTTAGATTTATTGCTGGTAGGAGAGGAGCACATTCCTAACCCCAAATCTGTGGTTACAGAAATCACAGAAGTTGGAGACATCTGGCTTCCATCACAAACAATGGAAGTGCACATGTTGCATGATCCTAGATCCCTTGAATCCAAACATTCCACTCTCTGGAACTTCTGTGAAAGTGTTGAAGTATACTTCTCATGCCCTGCATCGAAATCCATAGGAAAAAAACTGCCTGATTGTGATGTGGAAATCGTTTGCTTACCAACAGGCACTTCTGAGTTGATATTGTTGTATTCACTTGATGATGTGTGTGTAAGTTTATTTCTGGGGTTGTTAGCATCTTTTCCTTTGTTGTCACAATATTGGAATGCCATAACTGTTGGACTGTTATTTGAATCAGGGAATATTTTATGCAGATACTGGCACATCTTGTCCAAGTTCTTATGTGTTGCAGATTCACTACTATTCAGCTCAACACCATCTTCTATCTGCACTGAATGGAAAAAAAGTGGTTTAACTCTCTATTCAAATAATGCAACCCCAGGTCAATTGACAGATGATCCGCAGGTTGTTATGTGAGACATGAAGGTCAATTAATGATAAGCTAAAACCAACTATTAAAACAAGGAGGAGCAAAATTAAGATAGTATTGTAGCTCATACAAATCCTTGAAAATCATGAATTACAATGAGAGTAGGTCAATTTAATTTCCTCAATTGAACTAGCCCTTAACTAGTTTCCTATTATTTTCTGTTTTGGGTTGGAAATAACTCCACTCAATGATTTGGGCCGGAACATATGCGAGTACTACACACCTTAAGATTTAATCCTTTTGCTGATCCTGATTCAGAAATGTGCAATCGTGGAGGTGGAGGTAAGCTAGGGAGGAATAGATCAACAGTTGAAGCAGCGAGAATACTTGGCTCACACCTTTCACCATATTGATGGCAAACACAGTAAAATAAAATAAATCAAACCAGGAAGTCAAATTAAAGAAAGAAAAGAGCAGCAAATCGGACAAATGAATCCATTATGCATTATTGTTGTAAATAACTCAGAATAAAAAAAATCTAAGTTAGAGAAACTTTGTGCTGTAGTGTAAACTAGTTACTGTGTCAGAGAAGCAGAATTCCATTTATTAAGGAAGTGATCAGGGTAGTTTTTTTTTTTTCTTTTTAGGGAGAAAATCGGAATAGCCAATGTGACACCCATGCAATATAATCATACCCAAAGGCTGAAAGTTAGGTGCAACGAATCAACTATCGTTCAGTTTTAAATTAACATTTAGCTCATGTTTGATAATAATTTTATTTTAAACTCAAACTTAGTTTGGTTCATGATCATGAATTGTTCTGGTTAGCTTATTAACTTATACAAACTGAAAGTTAAAAATATGTATATAAATAACAAACCACAAAGATTTTGAATATAGTAATATGATAATAGTACTTATAAAATGTCAGTTCGAAAATTAAATTAAATCACATTGTTTTAGTTTGAATCACATGTATATAATATATTTATATAACTCCTTTATATTTTCTTCACAGTCATATTATATCATTTACTACCAAGACAAAAGAAAAGAGCACACATTTTCATAACAACATAAATTAACATGTCTATCCATTACAGTTATTTGTTAAAAAAAGAGTGGAACTTAATTATAATTTTAATCTCTATGTATTTTAATTTATGTGACATTTTCTTAATAATACTTATGTGTATTTGATATGTCTAAATTTAATTCCTTACATTTAATCTTTATGGTTTCTAATCGTTTAAATTAAATCTCGCGACCCAAAAATTCATTCAGTATTAACATAAATATAGGGGTGTAGATATAAATTATTTGCATAAACTTGTAAATAAAATACATAAATATTAGTAAATATACAAAATGTGCTGATATTTTACCAACATTAAGGATACGTGGCAAAATTCCTTTCTAATTTTTTTTTAATACTTTGTAAGAAGAATAAAAAAAAAAATCAAACAAGTATATCTTCCTAATATACAAAAGAGAAGAATACAAAAGGTGATTTATGGGCGTACCTGCGAGTGTGATATGATTGAGCAGAGAATGAAGAACGTAGAGAGAGAATTGGCAGAAGGTGCAAGTCCCAATCCTTCTCTATAGAAGGAAACCTTCCTACAAATTTCGTATACCTTTCATAGTTTGTGGCAGCACCAATGAGCCATAACCTTCCATAACTAACTTCCAACAACTTTCCTATCCCTACAACAACATACCTAACTGCCTCACTCTCACCCCAACCATTTTTCTCATTCACCAAATCCTCCAACTCTCCCACATCCACCACTATACCTTTCCCCACGCGCTGCTCCACCATATCTCCGATCTCTTCAAACCTCAAACGCACATCCTCTTCTCCACGGCTCCCGCTAACAAACTCCATAACCTCTCTTCCAATGCGCGCCACGCGCAAACTGCACAACTCCCGTAAAACGGCGCTGTTTTGCCTCTCCACTGCTTCCGCGAAACTCCACAGCGCATCACGTGCACATGCACCCAAAAGCATGGGATTTCTGCCCTTGTACAGAGCACAGTTTTGGAGAAGAGAATTGAGAAAAGAAAAAATATAATAGAATGAACAGAATAATTGCACGCTCATCAAACCAACGTGTGTAAACTTCACTCCTCAAAATTCTTATTTACTAATCAATTTTGTGGAACTTCTATCATAAGGTGCATGTATAGACCGCTGTAATTATTTACACAATTAAACCTTCCGTTCTATAAATCGTTACTAATTTCCATTTTCAAAAATCAAAATGACAATTTTGTTTTAAAATTATATTCTTTTATTCATTTAATTTGTACAGAATAGTTATGTTTTAGGCTTTATATTTTAAAATAATTAATTTTAATCTCTAAACGTAGTGTGTCTAGGGAGTAATAATGCATTGTGAATTTTTCATTTTTAATTCATAATATTGACACAAACACCAGTTCTATAATTATTTGAGTAGAATTTGCGTTCATCTTTTCTCCCCCACAACCATACTTTTAATGGGTAAATATTTATTTGTAATTTCTTCAAGTTCTCTTAATTTCAAGTGTTGAAGGACTATCAATTAACCTAGTTCAGATACTTAAACATGTATGTAAATTGTTATTACTTTTTTATATCCGTATTTATTTTATAGGAAAAACGTTAAAAATTAAAATAGATTAAAGAATGTAAGTACGTGTTGAAGTATAAAAATTATACGAAATCAAATGAATAATTAAAGCTACAAAATACGCGGTAATAATTAATTATTAATCTCCAACAAACTACCTGCCTCTCTTCCGGGATAGCACCTCCGCGATCCTCCGAAGATCGTCGGTATCCTCGGCGGAGAAAGGGAAGGGGAAGCTCCGGCGAAGGGGAGATTGTTGGTGCATGAGACGGGTGAGGGGACGGATGATGGCGAGTTTGATTTCGGAGCTCCGAAAACCCGCTTCGGCGAAGACGCGACTCACGACGGGATCGTCGAGGATGGACAGGATCAGGTGCTGCAGGTCCACCTTAACAGAACAAGGCTGCTGGAGGTGGAAGTTCTCCGGCTTGCGGCGCTGCGCGGCTTGCGACCGCTTGATGGCGGCCATGAGCGAGTTCGACACCGGAGGCTCGTCGCTGCCGCAAGAGTTTGACGGCACGCGGTCGAGTGACACGCTGAGGGAGAGTTCGAGGGCTCTGAATTGGAGGCGCGTCGAGAAGACGGCGCTTCGGGCGCGTGCGCATGCGTCGCGCAAGGCAGAGGACGCCTGGGAGAGCATAGCGGACACAGTGTGCAGTGAAGTGGTCTGGGCGTGGCCCCGCCGTCGGGCCACAGATACGGCGTCGTGGAGCGCTTTTGCGGCCTCCGCCGTCAGGCATTGTATCGCTACTGCAACCGGCGTAGGCATCGCCGACGTTCATAAAAGTGAAAAAAACTTCAAAAAAATAATCAGTAAAAGAAAAAGAAGTTTAGCATTGGAGTTGTGGAATGTTATTTTGTGTTTGTGAGTGAATGCTCGCGTAAACTTTAAACTACATTGCATTACATGTGTCAAATATATAAAGCGGATACGGAACAGTTTAAAAACTAAAACTATATTTATTCCGAAAGCATTTGTTCCTGTTCCTAATTATAAGTAATTTGTATGAATATAATGATTTATGAAATTGATTTCATTAAATTATATTACAATTAGGATATTTGTAACATTTATTTTATTGGAGGAATTGAGTTTTTTTTTAACAGTGGTGGTTGTTACTGTGTATTTGGTGGTGTTGGTGATGGATGCTTTTATGATGGAGACGGAAAGGGAGATGCTGCCTCCACTTGCTTTCTCGTGGCTGGCCCACTTCCCACATTCACTCTCACTCTCTACTAACGTTTCCTTCTCTTATTTGTTCCTGCTTCTTCTCTTGTCTTTTCATTTATTTCACAGTGTTTAATTTAAATTATATGAACTTCAATAAAAGTGTAACAGACATCTTTTCTAGAAAAATATATTAGCTTTAGTTGCTTAAAAATGTCAACAAAACTGTTAAAAAAAGTAGCAAAAGATTCTTATTTTTGGTTCCAAGAGATGTTAGTTGACTAGCTATTGCGAATAGAAAATAGGAAATAATGTGCGCAAATATTTCCATTCGCAATAATGTTGGGACTGTTAGGAGAAATCATGTTATTGTTATTTGTTGAGGTATTTTTCGTGGGAGTATAAGAGAATTTATTGGTGTTTTTTCAGGGTTTCTTTAAGTTCAGACTGCTTTGATTGCTGAGTTTTATGGAGTTATACATGCTATGGAGGAAGCTCAAAAGATGAGACTTACTAATGTTTTTTTTTTATCAGCAATGAATAAATAAAATTAAAGGGATACTTCAGGGGTATCCCAACCCATATACAGTAACCAAAAGTGAACTTCCTATATCATCCACAAGCGAAACTCTCCTTTATGGTTGGAGCAGAACAACCTTAAAGTGATTCTGTTTTGACTTGAATGTGATTCTGTCTTGGTTTGTGTTGCGTTTACTACTAGGACTAATGTTCCGTGGATGCTTCGTAATCGATAGAATACTTGTCTTAATTTCTGTAGGACAATCAGGTTTAGGGTTACTCATATTTTTCGTGAGGGAAATGCATGTGTTGATAAGTTGGCTAATTTAGGATTCATTCATAGAGAATCATTTCATTGGTATAATAGACTTCCATCTAGTTTGTTCTTAGAATTCTTTATGAATAGGTATAGTTTACCTATGTATCGTTTTTGTTAACATGTGAGTTTTGGTCTTGTTCCCCCATATTTTTGTATTTTCTTTCTTTTTCCTTTTTTTAATAATACATTTTTCATGTGATGGCAGATGATTGTTGTTACTTGAGGTGGGTGTCAGCCTAGCTGAAATGTCAAGTCGCATAATGATGCCTAACATGAAAACTTTAATAAAAATAAATAAAAATATTTCCAATCGCACATTCCTCTACTGAACTAAAATTGATCCAACATAATTTTGAATTCCAAATCACTATTTCATGGATAAAGGTGAACAAATGTTCTTTTTACTAAGACAGACCATGATTTTAACACTTTAAACCAATTATTATGAAAAATTTACTATATATTGGAGCAATTTCAATTACTTATTACTGAAATGAGTATTTAATTTCAATGGACAATTATTGAAATTTTTTATTTTTTATTTTAAGTCGGGTATACCATTTTTTTTTAAATTGTGTGACCTAAACGATTTTAGTATGTATTTTTTTATCATCAAGAAATAAATTAATTGAAAGAAAATTCTTCATATAAGTGAGAACCCTTATACAGGTGTCAAAAAACCTCATCACCTAACTTACAAACCAAAAAGCACTGCATCCACTTTGAGAGCCTAGAACATATTTGTCTTCCCCTTTCTCATCCCTCACATAAGCTAGCTTTGAGCGTTCTTGTAGAATTTGCAAAACCACAAATACATGACAGCATATTGCCTAAAGTTACTGCATCACTGCATCATCGCAACCATAGAATTTCATGCCAAAACTTCCTGTCCAGTCTCCCTTCCTCCTAAATGCATTTATCTTCAAAGATCATCTTCGACTCCTTAGATACGTAACCTGCATACACATACTTTTCCATCCCAGATCAAGATCCTCAATTCATAATGAAACATCTAACAACATGATGAAGTTTTCCTTCCTCCCTTTTCTGCATTCACACTTTACTCCTTAGATTTATATCTCTCATCCCTATCTACTCCCTTTGGACACAAGGCACCAATAGCAGAACCTGTTTTACTATGGCAGCATCACCTCTACTACATGATCGCCGGTTGGGTGTAGTCGGAGGTTGTTGTAGTTATACAAGGTCAACATGTGTAGTTGGTGGTCGCCAATGTTGGTTATTTTTTGTTGGGGATGGTTTTCTCACTTTAAGGTTGGTCTGCCCCAACCATAAAGGAGAGTTTCGTTTGTGGATGACTTAGGAAGTCCACTTCTGGTTCTGTATATGGGTTGGGATACCCCTGAAGTATCCCCTTTAATTTTATTTATTCATTGCTGATAAAAAAAAAACATCACCTCTACTGTCCTTTAGTGACATCATGTTATTCTTGGACGACTTCACTTAAGGAAAGAAATAATTGTTTTAACAGATTAAGTGAAGTTGTGTTATGCAATGACGACTTTTGTTATTTATGGTTGAATTGGAGTCGTGCAACCATTAAACGATTTTAGTTGCTTCACACGACTTTAGTTGTATTTAAATTACACTAAGTTTGAGACAACTTTCCCTCATCATATTTATTTTATGTGTTAATATGTGAATTGATTTTTCTCTTAGGAACTTTTCTTTATTAATACTTAATTGAATTTAATATAATTAGTGTGTGTGTTAAAAAAAGGAAAGAGACTCTTATGATATTTGATGAGTAAAAAAGTTAAAAAATAAAATAGTTCGCCAAACCATTCTGACTGACCTGTTAAACCTGGATGAACTTCATAAAGAAGGTATATGGGGTCGAACAAAGAGGTATTGGACACAATACCATGAAAGATGGATAACGTTATGAATTTATCGATATAATTGACTAACTCAAGGTGTTAAGTTTAATGGTATTGATCATTTGCGTGACACAACGATATACATGCAATGGTAGATTAGTCACACTATCCACTACATATCACTATTAGAACAAACATCCAACGATGATGTAAGCTCACATATTAACAGATTTCATCATGTATTTTTACTTCTCTGACAATTTCATTCTTTATTGACAGTATGACACACCACATGAGAGTTCCCAACCCAACCTTTGTATCAATATGTTGGGTCTTCTTCTCATGGTCAACAATTTCATGACCACTCATTTGATCAATCCAGTCACTTTGATTTTTTACAACCATTGTTGAGCCCGTTCATGGATTATCATCACCCCATGTTTTTCTAGTCTCCATTGTAGGGAGTTCCATCAACATATAACATCTTTCCAGGTAAATCAAATGCTTTTTCTGATCAACCAAATATGTTCAGAACTTTCACATTCACCTCTCCATATTCATCCTCATTCATGCATTATTATCGACTCACAAGGATTGGATAGTCAAGGTCACAATGATGATGACGTCGACGAAGATAATAACGATGATGCAACTTCATGTCCTCCCCCACCTACATTGCATAACGAGGAAAGAAAACCAGGAAAAAAAAAAGAACACTTCCTTAAGGCATGACATGTCATAAATAAATCATTCCCCTCTTGTAATAATATTGAAGTTCAACTTTAATTTAAATTTTCATTCATAACTATTTTATTCTTGTTTTATTTTTATTCAAAATTATAACTTCCATATGTATTTTATCATCATACAAAATAAACACCCAACAACAAAAAGAATTAAATTAATTTCCATACATTTAATATAACTTATTTTAATAACTTATTTAATATATTTTTCATAATATGGAAGAAGCTTAAAAGGCGAGTCTTACTAATGTATGGCTTGAATATGATTTTGCCTTGGTTAGTGGTACATTTACTGTTATGACTACGGTTTTGTGGATGCTTCGTAATCGGTAGAACACTTATCTTAATTACTGTGGGAAAATAAGGTTTAGGGTTACTCATATTTTTCGTGAAGGGAATGTGTGTGCGGATAAGTTGACTAACTTAGGATTTATTCATATAAATTCTTTTCATTGGTATAATAGGCTTCCATCTAGTTTATTCTTAGAATTCTTTATGAATAGGTATAATCTACCTATGTATCGTTTTTGTTAACATATAGGTTTTGGTCTAATTCTCCCTAGTTTTTTGTATTTTTTTTTCTTTTAATAATATTTTTTTCATGTGATAGCAGATGATTGTTGTTATTTGAAGTGTCAGTCTAGCTGAGATGTCAAGTTGATACCTAATATAAAAGTTTTATATAAAAAAAAAAGTGGGTACAAAAGGTTAAAATATGAACAAAATTGATTAAAAATTTGAAAAACTTTATTATAGTAACTTGTAGAAAAAAGTGAAAAAAAAATGTTTCTTCGTCAACTAAAATTAGTTTAAAAAATATATAAAATAGTTTATACAAATTAGTTCATATATTTTTTCTTTAGAAAGTCTTATGGAAAACTTTCTTTTAAAAAAAAACACTAAATCAAATGTGTTGGAAAGGTTTGAACAATAGAAGTATGAAGAGGGTGGTGCACATTACTACATTTGTGTCCCTTATTGCACCTAATTGTTTGGTATTGGAAAGAGAAACAAAAAAGCAATCATATAAGTTGACAAAAATGAACATACAGAAGTTAATAACAAACGTGCATGTCATATCATAGCCTTTTTTACCTTTCTTATTTCCATTACTCTAGTGTAATGAAATATGAAAGTAATGTGATTATGACAGGGGATGAATCTCTGGGACATACTAAAAAGCAAAAGAAAAGGTTACAACTTACATGAATCATCAATATTGTGCCATGTTGAATAATATGTGTGTAGTCAGTGGTGCTGTTTGTTGCTATAGGATTGTTTGAAATGGTCTTTTCTACAACCTTTTACTTTTGTTTTATTTAGAAGAAGTGATGATAAACCGATATCACACATTTTTTGTTTTGTTTGATTTAACGTATGATGACGACAAATTTAGTTTTGATCATACAACCCAAGCCTATGTGAAAAAAAAAGCACATACAATTTAATCACAATGAAATAGTACTTTTTAAAATATTTTTTTAGAGAATACTTGTTTAAGTTGGGAAGAATTGGTATCTTAAATTATGAGTTCTTTGAACTAGTTTGTTTTCTTTATTTAGTTATATATACTCTAATTGAATTTGGTAACAACCTATGGTTCATCATTCTTTTTCATCCTTCACTAATAATTTTTCAGGTGCCTTTTTTTTCATAAGCAAAATTATCATTAAAAATTATATATTTTTCACAATGAAATAGGTTAAATGTAAAAAAACAAAAAGGAGCACACTAGTATTTATGTATATATTTATAACATATTTTATATGTATATGCTGTTGTGAATCGAACAAATCGAACGTGTAGAGATATTTTCCAAAAGTTAAAACAGAAAATGTTATCATTGCAGTGTGCGTTATTTTACTTTATAATTTTTTTGGTTTGTTGTTTTCTTACTCTTTTAAGAATAGTTTGTTAGTTTTGATTTTTGAAACTTTTTGAGAAATTCATGTTATATCCTTGGGACTTACGTAATACACCATGAATAAGTTTTTATGGGCAATCATTACTCACGTCTCGAGAAATCAATTTTGTTCGTGTTTTAAAGTTTTATTTACTAAAATCGTAAGGACTTGTGACTGACAATGCAGATAACAACAATAACTCTACTTTGGAAACGTCAAACGTTGTTTCCACAACGCAAAATCATAGGGAGAAAATGGATTCTCTATTGAGTATGTCAAGTCAGAACGGAATTTGGCACATCCTCTAACAAAACCCCTAGGAAGAAAATGGATTTTAGAAACATTGAGGGGAATGGGACTTAAGCCACTTGCAAACAAACAAGTGATGAAAACCCAACCTTTGTGATTGGAGATCCCATGAATAAGGTTCATATGGGTAAAAACAAGTCACTTGTTAGTTCTAATAGCACTAAATTGATTTAAGATCAATCTTGTTCATTCCTATGGTGTGTGTGAAAGTGCTATAGTTACTAAATTATAGACCATTTTAGAGACTAAAAAAAATTTTGATTTCTAAATTAGTTTTTATTATTGTTAAATAGTTTCTAAATTGGTATCTAATTAGCTACCAAGATTTTAACTACCAATTATTTATATTCTAAGTTTTTATAGTTTCTAAAATGGTCTCTAATTTAGTCACTATAACAACTAATTATTTCTTGTCTCTAAAATTAGTTTCTATTTCATGATTGTCTTGTTGTGTATATAAAGAGGGATTTCATTCTCATTTTCACTCACAACTTCATTGTCTCTTCATCTTCCTCATCTCACTCACGCTTCTTATCTTTCTCTCTTCCTCTTCACTCATTTATTTTTTTCTTTTACTTTATAATTTTTTTGGGTTTGTTAAATATTTACTCTTTCAAGAGTAGCTTGCTAGTTCTGATCCTCGAAAATTTCCAAAAAAAAATCTATTGTATTCTAGGGGACTTGCGCAATACGCTACAGATAAATTCTTACGCACAATAATCACTCACGCCTTGAAAAATCAATTTGGTTGTGTTTTAAAGCCTAATTTACTACATATATAATTAGATATTGTTTGAAATTTTATAAAATAGAAAATACATTAATAAATATAATGAATACTTTTATAAAATATGAGTTTATACACTAGTTTAATGATATAATACCCTATGGGTATGTATGTTATAGTTGGATGAAGTGTTACATTCATCTAATAAATATTATTACCTATATATATATTGATATTTCCAAATTATTAATCTTCTATTCATAATAATTTTCTGATAGAAAATTAAATTTAATCTATAAAAGACTTGTTTTTGTTATAGTAATTTATTTTAGATAACAAGTTTTAAATTATCATTAAATTTTTATCAAAATATATAAAGCAAAAAATTGTATTATTATATTCGTGAACACTTTCGAGGAGGAACAGCATTGTTTATGAAAAATAATGAATTTCTCTCTTATGTTTTGTACTTTACTTTTAATCAACTCCCTTTAATTATTATTTTTTACTTTAACTTTTTTTTCTTCGATAGAATAATTGTTTTATTTTTCTGTTGTATTTATAATATTTTTCTTTATGCTCTATAACAAGCAAAAAGACTGTATATTGTAAAAGATTAGTTTGTTAAATGAATAGTGCAATAGGGTTAAAGAAATATCTTGAACCATAATGTGATTGTAATATGGAGTTTATTAATATTAAATTAAATAGCGATATTTGTTAGAAATAAAATCCTAATTAAATCTTCTTACAATGGGCAACATTGACATAATTAAAAGTACCGAATAATTAGGAAAGTTCAAAGTTGATTTGGACCATTTAGCATCACATTTAACAATGAGACAAATTCTGTCTCAAAATCCCTTTTTGAAAAGTTTCAATAGTTTTGTATGTATTGGTATCTTTAAATTTTGAATGTGATAATTATTAAAAACAGAAAAACAATTATAAATCTTTCATATCTCTAAATCACTTCTAACTACTACAATTCATAATACACACATATAGAAAATAAATAAATTGTAACATAACAAATCCACAATTAACAGAATAATAATTCCGAAATTCATAGTATTTTTTTAACCTGCGTTATGAGTACTGTAAGGGTCTAAAAAAATAACCTTAGAGTAGAAGTGGTATATTTTAAATGATACCTGAATATTTTATTATTAAAATGAAATGACATATAAATAGAAAATTCAGTTATTCAGGTTTCATTTTAAAAGAACCACCA
>Ga0123342_1005793_pt1 | contig 17652 bp, 12 predicted proteins | sample Turbeawhitnodule_FD_89960 | JGI IMG/M metagenome (GOLD analysis project Ga0123342, IMG submission 89960) | Root nodule microbial communities of legume samples collected from Mexico - Turtle bean Mexico white nodule | ecosystem: Host-associated > Plants > Roots > Nodule | place: Mexico: Nepantla...
ATACTTAATGAGTTTTAAAACAGAACATCTTAATTAGAATTGTTCCCTGTGGGTTCGACATTCGTACTTTAAGGAGTACTATATTACAGTTTATTCGGTACACTTGCCGAGAAAAATCAACAATGTTCTGTAACCTGTGCTCAGTATCAGTACACCCCAAGAATAAATGTTTTGTAAACAGTTCTCATCCCGGTGATTGGTATGCTAATATTTGAGATGATAAGTGATGGAAATACATTTCTAATATTTTCTCTTTTTGGTTTATATCAAATGAAAATAAAACACTTATTTTTCTTTTTCTATTAAAAATAACTTTAAAATTTAACTGAACCTTGTAAAATTGACTTATGAGGTAAGATTTGTATCATTTCTATATTATGAAATGTCTTAATCTCTAGTTGATGTGAAATCTTCAACATACATCCTCATACTGAGACTGCCAACTCGTGAGATTATATATTATGAGTGGTCTGATAGTAGGTGGCTTGATAAGGCCAACAAACTTTCGTTAGGGTCTAAGGTTTAAGAATTAGGGTTTAGAATTTAGGATTTAAACCTAACTCAACTTACTTATAAGATGAGTTTTGTACCATTTATATATTATAAAATATCATAATCTTTAATCGATGTGAAATCTTCAACATTTTTTATTTCATTCTTTTTCTTGATGAAGTCTAATATAATCTATTTATCTAACCGTGCCAACTCATAGGATCGGTTTAGTTTGTCATTAAAGTTTCAATTATTAGTTTTATACTAATAAGGTAGTTCATTACCTACCTAATTATGGTGTTAGTTAGTCCTTACTAGTTTAGAGTGTTCCTCTCTTCAACTAACTACTGTTCTTCATGGATAGTTTAGGTCAAGTTTTCTGAGTGTAAGAACTCATAAATAAAATGCAAATTTTGAATTTCAAATTTTGAATTGAAATTAAACTTTTACTGTAAAATCTGGAATTTATTTAATTTGAACTTAATTAACTTGCAATGAACTAAACTATGGAAGTATTGAGCATAACATAAGTCTGGTTCTAAAACTCTAAATATTTTTTTTTTTTATAATATGGACGGTTAAAGTTTGTAACTCATATTGAATTGGCATGCATAAAGTCAAATACCTTTTTTTTCACCAATAAACTTAATTAAGATGGCTGATAAACAAATATAAATTCAATTAAAATGCCCTAATATAGTATTTTTCTATTATCGTAATCGATTTATAGATAGAATCATTATTTTTACATTATCTATTTTTAAAATCATATTAAGATATTTTTTTCATTATTTTATGTTATAAAAAATTGTCATTATATCAAAACTAAATCTATAAATTTTATTAAATATTTAATTTTGTATATATATATATTATTCCATTAACTTTTAATTTTACATATTCATTTAAGACCTTAATGTCTTCAATATAATTAAATTTATTAAGAAAAAGCACAAAATTAAAAGTTATATCAAAATTACAATTTTTCAAAATTTGAAAACAACAATGGCAAATAAGGAATTAAAAAAAATCAAAAGTTAGAAATTTATTCTTAAACAAAATAACTCACGGACATGAACTATTATATCCCAATGTTTTGTCTTAGATTAATGTGATTGGATGTAAGAGTGAACAAAATCTAATCAGATATTATTTTCACCAAAAATGAAATCAGACATAATCTGAAGAGGTCCATGATGGTTCAACACATTAATAACCTATATCTAATTTTTTGGTTAAAAAAATATTATTTACATTAAATAAAAAAATTATTTTAAGTAAAAATAATTACAAGTTTTTAAAAAATAATGTTATAGATTATTATTAAAATAATTTTGGAAAAAGAAACCAAAAACACGGAACATGCCTTGTAAATAGGATGGACTAGAAATTACTAGAGAAATCCAACGTGCGATGCAAGTAATTAAATTAAAGAAAAAACAAAATATAATTATAAAAATGAGAAGCCAAGTTTTAATACTGTTCCTCAACTCAACCCTCTTTCCGTTCTTTTGCCGGCAAAACAAAACCCTATTCCAATTCTGCATTCATTTCTTCAAGATTTTATCATAATGGTAAGTTCTTCGTCGTTTTTCTTCAAATTTTCATTCTTTTTGTTTCGATTTCCAACTGGGAACCATCCTCAACCTCTAACCTCTCAACTATCTAGCCCCTTCAATTTTTGTTTCAAAAGAACTGATTTTTCTATAGAAATTTTATCTTGCTTTTTCTTTCTTTTATTTTCCCCTTGTTACTTGATTTGAAGCCCCTCTTGCCCCTTTATCTCTTTGCCCACCTTTGTATATTTTCACAATCTTTTTGCCCAATTTTTTTACACAACGTTGATAAGTTGTTTATTGTATTGAATTTGTTTTAGTCTTCAAATTTATGTTTATTGAAAACAGAACCTGGATTAGTATCCTTGTTGTGTAGACTAGCATAATTTGGAGTTTTGTTTTCTTGCTATACTGTGATCAGCAGAGGTTGGGATATAAAGGGGATTTGTTTTTAAATTTTGTTGATTTTTATTTCGTCTTTGGGTTGTGGAACTGAAACTGAAATTTTGAACAGACTACACCATTGATGGCTGGGATTGCAGTGGCAGCTGCTGCTTATGCTGGAAGATATGGTATCCAGGCTTGGCAGGCATTCAAGGCTAGACCGCCTAGCATGCGTAGATTTTATGAAGGTGGTTTTCAGGCTACCATGACTAGGAGGGAAGCAGCTCTTATACTGGGTGTTAGGTAACTTCCATTTCTGTTTGAAGATTCTAATGTGTTGATTGGCTTTGTGAAGACGTTGCAAATGGAGAAAGTGGCGTACTAAAATGTAAACATTTTGTTTGTGACAATGGTTTTAACGGTGTTTGTCATGACCTTTTCCTTTTGGGGCTTGTTTGATTGGTTGAAACTGTTTATTATATTACTTTACTTGAGATAGTGATATTTCTTGTGATGTCCTTAGAATCCTTCACATATGTATACCCAACATGTAATAAAGGTTAACTCTCTTCATAGTAAAATCATATGAGAAAGGTCCTGTCCTAATCAGTGCTCGAGTTTTGGATGATGTCTCATAGTATGAGATAAAAATCTATAGAAGATCCTGACAACAGTTGCCACCATCTTATTATATCAAATACTGGCCGTGCTTGTGTCTTCGAAACATGTGCAGAGTGTAGTTTTGATTAATGTGTTATGGACTCTAGGCAATGCATATAACTTATGATGTGATTAGTTAGAATATTAGAAATATATATAGTCTTGTATTCAGGCTGTATTACTGTTCACTATGGACACAAGATGGCATGAACCTTCTTCTTTTTCTTATGTGCAACTTGGATATCGTAGATGGCTGAGAGATATGGCACAGTATTGTGTAGATATAGTGCTTTGTAAGTGCAGCTATTTGGGTTAAAAAGAAATTCAAAACTGCATGTCCATTGTCTGACTTGAAGGTAGTCAGTAGTGCAGTTTTGTGTCATTGTAATCACGTTCACATCCACCACGGAGTGCTTTTCTGCACAACCTATTGAAGTAAAATACAACCATTCTGGTTGTTGTCCTTATATGAAGTTATTGAAACCATTAATTTAGAAATCTTAGTGATTTTTGCCACTTTTCACATTTGAAATATTTAGGGGGCTTTGATCTTCAATACAATACCAGTGTTACCTCTGTTTATATAGTAAAACATGAATTGTGGCCTTTATTTTCTTTCCAGCCACTGACCCCACTGCTTAATGGTATTATTGTTAGTGCTCAGCCGCCATATTTTTTTTATATAACCACTGCTTTCCTGCAAGGCTGTGACTCAGTTTTTCCCTTTCATCATATTGTGTGTTCATGTTTGCACTTCTCTGTTCCGTTTTGAAATCTAAATTGTGTTCCTCCTTCAAACCTCTTCTTCCATATTCCTTTAATTTGCCTCTGTTCTTGTATCTGATATGTTCGGTTTTTTAATTTTCTATTAATTCCACTATTTTTCTCTTTACATCATTCCTGTGTTCCCATTACCCTTCAGAGCCATGGTATCATCTATCGTAATTAGAGCAGTATTGCTACTGTTATTATTGACTTGTTAATTTAGTCTTAGATTGACAATAATTGTGTTTAGATTTTGTTAATTTTGAATATATCTTCTTATTTTTCTGCAATTACATGTATAATATAAATTATTGATTTTGTGTCTAACTATTATTTTTGTGCACTATCTTGCTATAGCATTCCAGAGGGTCAGCTACTTGGCTCCGTGATCCATGATTAATTACAATGGAATTCTTCGTTGCCCATTTGCTTTACTTTTGAATCTATTCAGGTTGCATGTAAATCAAGAAAGGGAATCAAAACATACAATCAATTCTTGTTCAATTGATTTTGCTATTTCTTGCTCTTTAGTTTGCTTGGATGTGAATGTTGTGGTTGAATTTTGCATTTGCAAATTGCTGCTTGTGAACAAAGCATATCAAGTTTTGTATCCAATTGAAAAGAAAGAAAAGCGAATTTAGTTCTCTAATTGAAAGCTCAGAGTTGGCTTCCTTTTGTTTTCCACTTTGCCCTGAGGTTAAATTTGTGTAGACTGTATGAATTGTCTGGCTTTGGTTATTTTTGTGTATGTAATAGAATTTCAATAGTTGATTTGATATTGAATATTTGTTCCTAGTCTTGACAACTTTTTTAGCAGACATAGTTGTTCTCATGCTGATTTTCAATCATCATTTATGTTTCAGAGAGCGCACTCCAACAGATAAGATTAAAGAAGCACATAGGAGGGTGATGGTTGCAAACCATCCAGATGCAGGTGGCAGCCATTATCTTGCATCCAAAATTAATGAAGCAAAAGATATGTTAATTGGAAAAACCAAGGGTGGTGGCTCAGCATTTTGAAGCCCCTATATAAGCCTTTCTTTCCATTATTTTTGACACTTAACGCCACTCTCACTAGATTTTAATTACAAATTTTTTGGCCATTGTCCAATTATTTATTGTATTACCAATTCTATAGTGTGAAAACTGAACATGGTTACTCGTATATCTGGATGATATAGCTCCAATCTAACATGGCTTGTGCTATTGAAGTGAAGATTGCTGTCAATAAAAGTGATTTTTACTTGCTCATACTTCCAGTTATCTTACTTTATATTTGAGTTCATAACTTCATCGTGATGTTTGGCACAATATAATCGGTTCTGATAATCACAGAATGTTTGAGGGCGTCTTGCTATAAAATTATTCTCAAAGAACCTTCAAATCAGATGTTTCAGACTTATGTTTGATTTTTTCAGAATTTTCAAAGTAAATGAATATTGTATTCAGAGAACAATTTTTTTTAGTTTATTAGTTCTTCGACCTTCCTAATACATTTTGGTCACATTGAAAATCTAAGTTTGGACCAAAGTGAAAGATATTTGAATTACAATTAAAATTGTGATAAAGTCTAAATATAAATTTTAGATAACGCGTGGATTCGTGTTTGCAAGGCATATCATCGAAAAACTAAAACTAAAACATTATTAAGATTAAAAGTTAATGGTTAAATACTACTTAAAACATTATTCCTAACAATTTTTATCATTTTAATTTGTATTTATTGTCCTTTTTTCCATAATAACAACTTTTATTCAACATTCACAGGCAATGGGAAACCTATCATACGTAAGAGATACCCACATTATAATTATCCTTTTTTTATATTGTCATTGTATGGGAAACTTCGAATAATTTTATCTCAGTAAAAGTTGATCCTAAAAACAAATGTCAATTGCTTAAGTTTGAAACTATACTCAAATTTTAATTAAAGAATATAACGAAAAATCTAAAAGAAGTTACATTTAAATTTTGTCATTAATAATGAGTTCACAATGCATGCTAGCTACCCACATAGAAATAGTGGATAACGATTTGTTTAACTTAATAAGTTCTGCATACACAATAATAGTTCATGACCCAAGTCCTGATTGAAGCCCTCCTATTGCTTAGCCAGCTAAAAGGAATTAAGAAATAGATGAAGATGATTTACTAATTTAGTGGCTCTAGCCTCTTTGAAAATATGAATAAAAACTTAGAATAATTATGGAAGTTTTTCAAAAATGAGTGTCCATAACCAATTATACAAATTTGAAGATTCAATTTGCTTAGAGGAAGGAAGGAAGGAGAAACATGGTGTGGCATTCATGTTGTACCTATATATCTCCAAAAGCTCTCATGGTTCAAAATTCAGAGCATTTATAGCGAACATTCTCTTCTTTCAAGCTCCATATAGAAGTGGAGCTGCCTGTGGTATTTACATCCAACCTAAGACGTGCATATCAGCAGTTAAGTGTAACACTAGAAGCAGTTAAGAAGGTATTTGTAAAACCTCTACTTCCTTAGCTTCCTCGAATGCAGTTTCCTCTTGTCGTTCAACTGGACCTTGAGGAGTTCCAAAGAGAGTGGAGAAAATCTGCCTGTGGCACTGATCACAGAAATAGAAATAGGAGAAGTGGGCTTCGTTTGGAAGCTTATGGATAACAGCTTCTGGCAAAACCCGTTCTATGTATTCCATCATTGATGGTGGGACCACCCTATCATCCAGTCCCTGTTGAGTATTCAAAAGGGAAACAAATTTGATTAGAACATCAAAGATCACTGCACTAATACTGATAAATACAATAAGTAAAATTAACTTCTTTAAGAACTAAAATCTTGATTGTGCATAAATTAATTTCTAAACTGTAATTGATACCCTATGAGATATATTTGAGCACGAAGATCAGCATCTTTTTTCCCCCTCCTAAATAGATCATCATCATTTTAGTATGGTCGTTGAAGGTTAAGGCTGAACTTTTTTTGAGCAGTTGTTAATGCAATAATCTTAGCTACCACTTTTCTGATATGAAGGTTGAATCTCCTGATTTTAGTTGTCCTACTTTGGGGAAGAGGGTGTTTTATTACCAATTTTCTTTTATTAAAAACATCGGCCATATCTCTATACATTGCTACAACTTAGCATGCAGAATGTCAGTTGCACATGAATGACAATATATAAAATATTGATACAAAAATTGTAGTATCCAAAGAACAATGCGTTAGAAGTTCAAACCTGCCATATGTGTGTAAGGCCAAGAAATCCTGCTAATTCACAGTCAGCCTGACTGTACATGGATTTCAACCAAAGAAGTATGCCTCTTGCTTGACACTTCTTTTGCACATGAAGTTCTTTAAGGTCAAAACCCCAATTTGATACCTGCAGAACAACTTCTTCTATGAATGGGCGTATGTTTCCCTGACGAACCGACTCCTCCACATCTCTTTGCCAAAATTCCTCAAATTCTGGTTCTTCAATCACAAGTTTGTCCTGCACATGTGAAATCGATTATATTCAGAATCAATGCAGAGCCTAAATGTCCTTCACACGCGGAGATTTTTGGAAGCTGCTAATGAAATGAATTTATGTCAATTCACCAAGCAAGGGAAGGAGAGAAGAAAATTCCTTTCCCACAGAATAGAATGTTAATCATAACAGTAAAAAATAATGTCAGATGTGGCCGAATTAGAAGAGCAAAATTACACGTTCTCTTTCAAAATCTCAGAATTATGGAAATTCAGATCTGCAGATTTTCTCAACTTGCTCAGCGATTTTAAGCATGTTTTTCAGTTTTTCTGTTTCTGTTTTGTGGGTATTTATACCAATTGGATTCTTTTCTCTAGTTCAATAAGAAAAGTTTCTTTCTTTTATCTTTTTCATGCTTTATTGTTCTCTTCCTTTATCCTCTCTGTTTTCTGTTTACCCTCTTTTTTCTTTTAGTTTCATATGGTTTCTCTTTGCCATTGTCGTAAGATGCAGTTCCCAACCAACACACTACGTCATACCCAACAGAAGTGGAGATTCTAAGACAAAATACCATATTGATAGCTTCAATATATTACGTAAATCAATTTATTGGTTGTTGAACAATTAACTCTACTTGTTTCAAGCAGACTATTATAGAAAGCCAGTTCATATTGACGAACAAGGAAACATTTGAGAGTAATTATACTTGCTTGTCACATAGTTAAAGTTATGATGACTTCTGACGCACTCACCTTCTTTCCTGTTGAGAAAGATAGCAACTTATCAATCTCGTCATGCTGTTCAGGCAAGAAGCTTTTTCTATAGAAAAAAGTGAGAAGTTTTGGAAATCTACGAGCCAAGGAATACATCATCTTCCTCCTTGGCAGCCACTTCTCCCAAGTTCTTTTTGTCTCCTCCTTAGTCATGTGTGGGTCATATGGATTAACCATAGGAGCCAACATTGCTGCACCTGCAATTCGGACAGTATCACTAGTTAGATCAGGTTCTGCAACAAGCCTCTTTTCATTGTTTGGGGTTGGAGGATAGATATACGAGAAATAGAGCAAACATTTCCAAAAAGGTAGGGAACCAAACAGCAAATTGCTTTTATTATTAGTGAGATCTCAATTCATCTTTTTTCTTTTTAATTTAACTTGTAAGAATATGATTGAGTTACATTAATAATTTCATGGCCATTTAATATGCACGCAACCCTAAATTTTAATATTGGTCTATTATAAGCCTCTCTCAGTCTACAAGCTGCATGGAAGGTTAGAGCATTAAACCACATTCGTCTGGATGAATTCCAAGCATCTGCTTGCATCAATAGATGATATTTTCTATAGGCACATTCTAAAATAAATTGCAACTCGCAAGATATTGGTGCTATATACTATGTGCTCTATTTGCTCTATTTATTCTCCCTGAAATACCTCACATTTTTCATTGGGAAAAACAATATACTCTGTATTCTCTATAGACATTCAAACAAGTCAGTCATTGTGTTTTAAAGCAGGTGATATACAATTTTTTTAAATGCAAAAACTTGATAGCATCACTATGCCTAAGCTTTGAGTTGTTCTTAACTCAAAGGTCGAACTATTTGTTATTTAGTACATACAGTAAGAACTAAGGACTCTGAATCTCTAGAGGTCTTTCACAATGCTTAATGTGAAGGATTTGAAAGGTAAATAATGGAAAGAAAGCAAGATAACTAGACTGTGAACCAATCCAGACATGCCCATTCGTTTCCCTTATTTCCTGTCACATCCTCAAAATCAGTTGAGGCCCTTTGTTTGACAACACCATACGAATTGAATTGATGTTTCTGTGCTACACTAATAATTGACATCCGTGCCCAACTGGCAATATAATCGGACATTGGATTCTACATCAAGATACACCCAATAAACAATTACTATCACCAATGTGTCAGAATGAGGTCCAAGAAGAATTTTTTACGAAAAGATGTACAACCTGCAATTCTCTCAGGAATATATCTGAGGAAAGCCCAAGCATGAATGCATCCACTGGAGTGGCACATTAACCAGAACTTATCAGTAACATTGACAGCATTGACTAGATGCAGAACATCCATAGCTGATGAGTTGAGATTTCTGTTGGGATGAGGATCACTCTCCCCAAAACCAGGAAGATCATATGTGATCAAGCGAATGCCATACTCTTCAAGCAACGATGTTTTGACTCCAGGTAAACCTTCCATTGCAAAAAAGTAGAACAAGATTAGTTGCTCCACATAAAGATTGCACCCAACAAGCTTTTCCAATAGCTAAAATTTAAACTCAATTTACCTGCTAGTCTGGACGAAAGAAAAGAATGAGGAGCAACAAGTGAAAATCTAGCTGTTTCAGACGAAACACCTTGCTCATGATAAGCCATAAATCTACCATCAGGAAGTTGCACACGACTAGCACTAGGAGGATGTTTGCGCACCTTCATCACAGGAGCTCCTGCTTCGCGACTAGGATCTACACTTATAGCTGCAAAACTAAAAAAATTCAGTAAATCTTGTACAAGCTACTAACAACCGGAAAAAACTCATTTGTAAGTAATAGAGAAATTTGCTCCAAAATCTCAGACATACCTGACTAACCTCAATCAACAGGTATGGAATGAAGATTAAGAAAGTAAACAAAAAAATCAATGCATCACAAAGAAACATATGGTAACAATAACGAATACATTGAAATTTTGGTTGGATAAACTTTAGTTATAGAAAAGAAAATAAAAAGATAAAGTAAGACCCATAAAGTTTTCTATTAACACTATAACTAAAGAAAATTAATTATTTCACTTCTTTTTAAATTTCCTTCTCCTATATGAACACTTAACTTATGTGGAAGCTCTCTCATTTGACCTTGTTTGAAGGTTGAGATATTGTGTATATAAAATGATTTTAACTAATGAAAAAAAAATTACCTAAAAAGAAAATACATTCTCTATAAACTAAGATAAACTTATAGACAAGTTAAAATATAATTTTTTTAGAGAAAATATCCACGTAAGTTAATTATAATTTATGAAAAATTGAGTTTATTCTGTTTTTCTATTTGTGACCTTAATCTAACAGAGTCCTGAGTAGCACACACCATGATTGGGCAAAAGAGAAGTAAAATAGATTGTGCGAGAGAGGAGAGGAGGGGTAGCGTACCCGCGAGCGCGAGAATGAAAACGAAGAGCACAACGGACCAAGCGTGAACGGGATCGCGATCCTCGGGGAGAAAGTCGTTGAGAAACCTCAACCGTTTCGAAACCTTGGAACAAGGGCCACCGAACTTCCTCACGACATAGGAATCCTCGTTCATCAAATTCTGCCGCAGAATGTCCCTAAACCCTCGCCCGAGCTCCAAGAGTATCTCGCACCACGCCATCACGAACCCCAAGGCCTGCTCCTTCAAGCTCTCCCCGGACTCCACAGACTCGCTCTGAGGCGCGTACACGGACCTCCTCACCTCAAACGAGGCGGCGGAGGAGGCGTTCGGATCTCCGCCGTAGCGGACGCCGGAATCCTCTATGAGACTGGCGAGCTCCTCCGTCCACGTGTCCCTCCCTCTGACCTCCGCCATTTCGAGTCTCTTCAAATTCTGGAAGCACTAAAGTGATTATTCGCGTGACGGTGGGTGATGATGCACACCCACCCACCACATACACTCCCAACTGCACCAAGCGTGATCTAGAAGCAAAACAAAACCTTTTCATCACCCATTATTGAATAAATAATAAATTAAACGACCAGTATTCAAAACGGGTTAAAAAATTGAAAAAGGGGTTAGGCGAATATTATCAGGGGAAAAAAGGCAAAAAGAGGAGTATTAGAATTTCTCACTTTCTCACCTTGAGCCTTGAATTTAGCGGTTGAGTCGTACTCGTTAAGTTACTGTTCCACTCTTTGAGCAACCATTATTCAAAGATCATCCAACAAAGTTCCAAGTTTATTAAATTATGCTTACAAAATCCTTTATATTATTAAATTATATTCAACTATGTGACCACGTCAGAGAGAATAGCATAGCACGTGAAACCAACGACCCACGCATTATTGCTCTGGCGGTTCGTTGGAAATCACTTGTATTTTACGAACATATGCCGTTTTCCTCCATTCCTCTATTATTGGGGTTGTATACAATACATTGTAATACAATGATGATCGTTTTTTTCCCTAGTATCTTTTTTCAACGGCCGTAGTTAAATTTCAACTCTTTTGAAAATTTTAATTATATATCTTTTAATTAGATTATTCTTGTTTAATTTTTTCGTTAAGAGATAACCTACTGTTATCTTACTTATTGTTAACAGAAAACAATATTATGTTTAATATAAAACAATAAATTATTTTTATTAAAAATGTGTTAAATAACAATGTCATGGTGTGTGCTATGAAACTATTAATTTGTTGAAGTGGCATTAGGTGTAGGGAAAGTAATTGGTGAGGCCAAATCACTTGAAAAAAGTGAGAAAAGTTCGAAAGGTGTCTATCTTAGATAGGTTAGACAAGAGGGAACTAAGGCTTGCGAATTCATCAGTATAACACTTAAATATTTGATCTTTAAATTCATGAGTCGAGCATCTCCTTTTATAGGTAAGGAGGTCAGCCAAAGGTTACCAAAAATGTGGTGGAAAAAATCAAATACAAACCATTCAGAGTTGGCGCCTAAAGCTAATCACATGGCAAGTGTGACAAGATGTGTTCTGTGTGACTAGTTAGGTTTAGGAGATCGGCCTAAAATTTAATGTGGACTGTAATTAAGCTCAATTATACCCTATGCAGGTTTTAGGAACTCAACCCTAACTCTAATCTACTCAATGCCAAAATACAAGCCAAAATCATTTTATACTTTTAAGCAAAAAATTTAAATCTTACTCTAAAAATTACATTAGGTTATGACACCTTCAAACATATATAAGAGAGTCCTACCATCAATAGCAAAGTCTTAATCTTCTTGGATTCTTCTGGTCATTGTCTTTGTGGTTGCCTATGTAAAATAAAACATGAAGAATGCATACAATAATGTTCTCATAAGGATCTTACAAACCATGATTATCACATGTTTTATATTCAATTATATAAAGAGATAGACACTTACCATGAGAGTCCCTATGTGAGTAGTTTCTTTATCTCTCTTATCTCAATATATCTCTTCAATTATGTTCTTGTCACACCCTTACTTGATGACCAACTGTGAGACAAAACCTTATTTCTTTTATTTCCCAAAATCTCCATCAGATTAGGTTAACTAATGGACCTTTTATTTTATTATTATTAAATCACATTCACACTCAAAGTCCAAAATCTATTTCATGTGAGTCACATAATAAAAATTAATTAATTTAGATAATTTCTAATATTCTCCCACTTGACTCATATGAGCTATAATACTTTCATTATTTAATAATTACATAAATCATAATACCCTTTTAAAAGCCTTGCGTAAATTGGTTCTATCATTAATCAAAATCAAGGATACAGTAATAAAAAGAGTCATGGCGTTTACATGTCATTTAATCAACACATTTCCTTCCATGTATTACTATATCATCATTTCTCCTTAATACGACTTTATAATGAGAAATCCATAATAGGTTCAAACATAATGTCATTTTCATCAATAATAACATAATTTGTTTTCCACAACATAATTTGCATGCATATACATTAAGTAGAAAACATAGATTTTAGAAATTTTTATTTATCAATGAGCTCAGAGTGTCAAATAAACATTAATAACAACATTCATCATTCACTAGTAGACATAACGCTCATATTTTAAACATGACCAATAAATGTTTTGGGGGGTAACCCTTTTGTTAAAAGGTCAACAATCATAAGATCAGTGCTAATATGTTCTATTGACACTCTATGTTTCTAAACTTCCTATTTATCTGCAAAGTATTTCAATTCCATATGTTTAGCAACTTTGGAATACTTGTCGTTTTTAGAAAAGAAAAAAATTGCAGAATTATCATAATAAATTCTCAGCTGCTTGGCAACACTGTCAACAATTCCAAGTCCTGAAATAAAATTCCGCAACCAATTAGTCTGAACTGTGGCCTCAAAGTATGCCACAAATTCAGCCTCCATGGTGGATGCAACAATGACTGAATGCTTTGCACTTTTCCATGAAATCGCTCATCCAGCTAAAAGATACACATAACCAAATGTAGACTTTCGTGTATCCACACAATCAGCAAAATCTGAATTTGTATATCCAATCACCTTAAGATGACCAGATGTTTTATAAGTAAGCATGTGGTCCTTTGTTCCTTGTAAGTATCTTAAGACTTTTTTTGTAGCTTTCCAATGATTCAATCCTTAATTACTCTGGTATCTGCAAAGCATACCAACTGCAAAGCTAATATCTGGTATTGTACATGTTTGAGCATACATTAAACTCCGACTACAGATGCATAAGGGATAGTCTCCATTTGTTTCCGTTCCAAATAATTCTTTGGACATTGCATGAGACTAAATTTGTCTCCTTTCTATATTGGATCAGGAGATGCTGAACATTTATCCATTCTGAATCTCTCTAAAACTTTATTAATATATGCTTTTTGAGACAAGCCTAATAGTCCTTGTGATCTATCATAAAATATTTCAATTCCTATCACATAGTATGTCTCACCCATATCTTTCATGTCAAAGTTATTAGAGAGAAACTTCTTAGTCTCACTTAATAAACCAAGATCATTAGTTGCAAGCAAGATATCATCAACATACAAAATTAGAAATATAAACTTGCTCCTACTGACCTTCAAATATATACACCAATCAACGATGTTTTCTTTAAATCCAAAGGACACAATAGTATCATTGAACTTGAGATACCATTGTCTGGAAGCCTGTTTAAGCCCGTATATTGATTTCTTAAGTTTACACACCATCTGTTCCTTCCCTTCTTCAATGAACCCCATTGGTTGGTCCATATAAACATCCTCTTCAAAATTTTCATTCAAAAAGGCAGTTTTAACATCCATCTAATGCAACTCGAGATCATAATGAGCTACTAATGCCATGATAACTCTAAAGGAATCTTTCTTAGAAAGAGGTGAAAATGTCATCCTTTTTGAGTGAAACCTTTGGCAACAAGTCGGGCCTTATAACGTTCGATATTGTCATTGTCATGAGAGTCACGTTTAGTCTTGAAGACCCATTTACACTCAACTTTCTTGCATCCTTCTACAATTTTGTAAGGTCGCATACATCATTTTGTGCCATTGATTTAAGCTCATCTTTCATGGCATCTAACCACTTATACAAATTATCATCATTGATGGCTTCTGAAAATGAAACTAGATCATTATCAATGCCTAAGTCATTTTCTAACTCTTGTAGATAAACCACATAATCATTTGAAATGACAGACTTTCTTTCTCTTTAAGATCTTCTTAATATTATTTCTTGTGGTTGTTCTACTATAGGTTCATTGTTAACCTCCTAATCATTACTTTTTTGTTTTTCATCATCGTTGAGTGGTTCAACTACATTAGGAACAACAATACTTGAAGTAGAGGTACTAGTTAAAGGAACTTGTACTCTAACTTCCTTAATCTCCACATTTTGTGAAGCATCACTCCCACTTGTTTCACCATTTTCAATAAACTGTGCATTTTCAGTTTCAACAATTCTTGTGCTACGGGTAGGACAGTAAAACATATACCTTTTTGACTTTGTTGGATAACCAATGAAATGTCCATTTATTATTCTTGCATCCAATTTATTTTCTTGCGGATTGTATATTCTAATTTCTTCCTGACATCCCCAAACATGCAGGTGTCTCAAACTGGGTTTCCTACTTGTCCACAACTCAAAAGGTGTATTTTGAATTGTCTTACTAGGAACTCTGTTCAACAAATACATAGCATTTTTTAAAGCATACATCCACAATGATATAGGTACAGATGAATTACTTAACATGCTTCTAACCATATTCATTAAGGTTTGATTACGCCTTTCTAAAACATCATTTTGTTGTGGTGTACCTGACATTGTGTATTACGCACAAATACCACATTTCTTAAGGAACTTAGCAAATGGACCAAGATGTTGTTCACTCTCATCATACTTTCCATAATATTCACCACCTCTATCTGACCTAACAATTTTCACCTTTCTATCTAATTGCCTTTCCACTTCATTTATATAAACGTCCAAGGCCTCACTGCTTGAGTTTTTTCATGCAGTAAATAGACATAACCATAAAGTGAAAAATCAACAATAAAGGTGATAAAATACCTTTCTTTATTGAAAGAATTTACATCAAAAGGTCCACATATATGAGTGTGTATAATTTCAAGAAGCTCAGTACTTCTTATGACTCCCTTCTCTGTGTGTTTTGTTTGTTTGTCTTTAATACAATCCGTACACACATTCAGATCAGTAAAATCTAAATTTGGAAGTATTTCATTCTTAACTAATCTTTCCATCATTTCTTTGGAAATATTTCTCAAACGTTTATGCCACAAGAAAGCAGAACATTCATTCACTAAACTACGTTTAGTGCCAACATTATGATGCGAAATCATAGGAGTTTCAACATATAAATTATCAAGATTCAATTTATATAAACTATCATAAAGAGTATCAGATCCAATCAAACAAGTACGCTTATATAAACTAAAATAACCATTCCCAAATTTAAAAAAGTATCCGACAACATCAAGTTTAGACAAAGAAACTAAATTCCTAGATAAGTCTAAATGAAATCCAGTTTCGAGGATTAAACGATAAGTCCCAACAACTTCCACTAGAACCTTCTCTCTATTCTCCATAAAGACACATTTTTCATTTTGTTTTATGGTCTGGGTTGAAAGGAATCCCTGCATCATGTTAGAAACATGAGTTGTGCATCCAGAATCAATCCACCAAGAATTATGTGGAACTTCAGTTAACTTTGATTCAAAACATACATAATAAGCATTATGCTTACCCTTATTTTCGAACCAAGCCTTACGTTTTAGACAATCCTTTTGGAAATGTCCAGATTTTCTGCAGAAATGACATTTGTCATTTTTCTTCTGGAGTTTAGTAGAGGAATCATTTATCTTCAGTGGTCTTTTACCCTTTCCATGTTTCTTGTAGACTTTCTTTCCAGCTCCCTGATTGTTTACATAATGTATGAAGGGGTTTCCTTGATTCTTAAGTCTAGTCTCTTCCTGAACTAAAATATTGTGCAATTCATGCCCATTCTATTTATCTTTCATGTTATTATAGTTCATTTGGAAAGGACCATACTCAGACGGTAATGACTTCCAGACAAACTGCACGAGAAAATTCTCATCCACTTCCATTCCAAGAAACTTAAGTCTTGTTGCAATATTTGTCATTTCAATGACATGTTCATGCATAGTACAAGAACCATCAAATTTCATGGTGGTTAAGGTACTCATTAATGTCCTAGCAAGAGACTTATTAGCATTTTGGGAGCACTCTTCCACAAATTTCATAAATTCTTTTGCATTATCAATTTTGGGAAGAGTGAACTTAATGTTACTTGCTATGCTCATTCGCATAATAATCATGCTAAGTTTGTTTGACTTTTCCCAAACCCTATAATGAGTTTTCTCTTCATTACTACTATCATCAGTAATAACATTGGGTTTCTCAATTTGAAAAACCAAATCAAGATCCAATACACCTAAGTTAAATTGGACTTGATCACAACAATAAAAAAAATTTAAACCATTAAAGATTGGAACAGACGTAGCATGCGAATGTAAAGATACAGAAACAGATACTACAATCACACATACTTAATATTAATACTTTGAGTCATAAACTTAACATACAATACAAATTCAGATAACAAGTGATTCAAAACAATTTTAAGTGATTCAAAAATGTCTTATAATAATAAATTTTAATTTACCTACAAAACAATAATTCATAATTTAACATCCAAATAATTAAAATAAAATTTATCATTTATTTAAAATAAAATAAAACTTAAAGATTTGTCACTAAATTAGAACTATCGTACAAATAATTCTAAAATTTAATTTCGATAGCAGAAAATTAAGTCTCTTATTCCTCACTTTCAATCAATTAATTAAATTATAATATAATATAAATTAAGTTAAATTATAATATAATAAATGACGTAAGGTGCAGCTTCTCACAGGATCCTTTACATGTAAGACCTATTGCTCATGCAATTTGGGATCCTCATTTTGGTCAACCAGCTGTAGAAGCTTTTACTAGAGGAGGTGCTCAGTTAATTACTCCTTTTTCTTGTAAAGACGAAGAAACAATTTCTATTTTCTCTACTATTTAGTACGACGACGAAGAATCAAATTATCACTATATTTCTTCCTTTTTCTACTTCTTCTTCC
>Ga0123342_1005794_pt1 | contig 17648 bp, 5 predicted proteins | sample Turbeawhitnodule_FD_89960 | JGI IMG/M metagenome (GOLD analysis project Ga0123342, IMG submission 89960) | Root nodule microbial communities of legume samples collected from Mexico - Turtle bean Mexico white nodule | ecosystem: Host-associated > Plants > Roots > Nodule | place: Mexico: Nepantla...
AAAAAAAAAAAAAAAAAAAAAAAGAGCAATTGAATAACAATCAAGTGACAATATATATTATACTACAAATAATAGATGTCAGAAACCAATCCCTAAATTTAAGGAGAATGAATCATGGCATCACATTAAATGAGAGGATTACAGTCAACTATTCCATTTTTATTTCATTCCTGTAGTTTTTGGGATTTCTAGTTAATTCTGAGAATATCCTATTCATTAACACCTTTGTTCCTTCTTTCTGTATTATCTATCCATGCTCATATGAAATAATACACGGGTGAAATCATCTCTTCATACTCTGCTTACAGTACAAGGATATGTAACTTCATGGCTGATTATTTTATTATTTTGTATGTCTGGAATTTTAGCATTTTTTCCCAGATCTGAAGTTATACATACTTACAATCAAACCTTAAAAGATCATGAATTTTATAATTAGTACAAAATCTTTATTATTACCATCTCAATTTGACGGTCTCTTTCTCTCAACACTGAGGCAGTATCAGATGTAACGTGGGGTGGCCCTGAGTTTCTCAATTCCTCTTCCAGCCTAGCCAACTCTTTCTGTAATTGCCTGACTAGTGCTTTATCAGACACCACTACGTTGACTTGTGCATTAGTTGTCACTTCTTTTGCACAGCTTGCAAATAAGAGGGTGTTTCTGGTTTGTTCAACATGGCTCCGTGCAGGGCTCATGGTGCAGATGATAGCAGTTCTGGCATTGCCTCCTAAAGAGGACTGCAATATGCGCGTTAGCTTTGAATCTCTGAAAGGAAAATGTCCATTTCTCCCCTTGCTGCAACCAAATTTTTTTATTTTTAGATGAAAAGAAAGAAATATTCAAACTCCCCTTCCCAAGATAAAACTATATAAATTATTCCCAATATGCTAAATATTGATTATATTAAATTATGGAGCAAGTTTCCAAAACAGAAAAACCACTTTTCTGCTTATAACGTCCCATAAAAGAAAAATACATAGTAAAGCGGTGTGATTGCCAAAGTAAATCCATCATCCTAAGGAAAATGTAAACGCATGATATAGTGTGTGGGAGTTTGAGGCTTTTTCTAGTAGATCAATAGTTCTTTCAAAAACTTGTTCCTTGGCAAAGCTGAATTACATGTGAAGTAAAGGTTCTGCTTTTGGGTCCTTGGCAAGAGTATTAAATTTTTTTGAGTGTGCATGTTCTCCTGTTCTGCAATTAGGGACGTCAAAAGTATAGAAAGACCATCTTCATAAGCTAACCTGAGTTTGCGGATAACAGTTCCTAGAGTTAATAAGCTACGATTTATGTGGCAACCCTCTTTCAATCTTGTACCAGCTGAATTGGTTTGAGATGCTCGCTCACTTCCAGCTAGATCAACAAAATTCTGCACCCAGAAAAAGAAAAGAGAAATTATTTGAACTCCTATAGATGTTCTTTAAGACAATAAGCTTATGCTTGAAATATTTTCCAACAAACTGAGGAAATCAATCATACCACTGAAGCGGAAAGAGAGCTAGACTTGTCATTTCCGAGGAATTCACATGCAGAACTTTCAATTGTCTGAGGAAGGCATTGTATAGGAAATGTAAGAGAAGAAGATCATAAAAGTTCACAAAGTTAATAGCCCTTTAACAAAAATAATAACATAAAATACCAGTCTTAGAATTTGATGAGATCTGGAGCTTGCTTCATTCAGTGCGGTCTCCCCTATCTGCCTTTGAGCTGCAAAAATGTAATCAATTGAAGGATAAGTAAGCTCTAGCTGGACAAAATTCTTTAAAGAGGAAAAAAAAAGAGAAGAAATATATTTAGTCTAGGTTACTCTGTTGAAGCATGAATCATTCAAACCCTCCTTACCTTCACTGAAAGAAATAAGTTCTATAAAATGTTCCCAATCTCTTAAGGTTTCCTCAGTCAGTTTCTCAACAACTGTCCCTCTCTGTTAAATTGAAAAACTGTAAGTAAAATGCACAAAAAATACTAGTTATGCAGGAAATGAAGATGTTTACCTCTGGATCATCAAGAAGTCTGAGAGGAGTACAGTCTGGACTAAGGAGGTCCCTGACAGATTCATTATAAATCTCAATTGCCGAAAACTTCAAAATGAATTCTCTTTCAGCGTGCTACGAAAAGGTAAAACAAAATCAGAAAATTGTTTTTGAGAAAGACAAGGCAATGTTGACATGTTCATATATGACCTACATTCTCTATGTACTTAAAAATGTCTGCTACTGTGTATTCAGTTACGCCAGTCATGGTGTATGTCTTTCCGCTACTTGTTTGTCCATATGCAAAAATGCTTGCTGATCAATTAGACACCACGGAGAGAGATCAAAAGAAGATGTTAACACGGAAATTCCGTGGATTCTGATGATGCTGGTGAAGGGGGAAAAGCAGACAAAGGGAAGAAACTCACAGTTGATGCCACCGACAACTGAAAGAGCAACTTCCTTAGCTGCTTTTTCATACACCTGCCTTGTAGAACAATCTGACCGAAACACATTGTCTATAGCCAAAAGAAAAGCATGGGAGATCAGAAGAGGAAAGCAGTTAAAGCCAATTATGATCTTGGAGCATTAACAAAACCAATTGACTAACTTCATATGTAGATATGACCAGATTTGTAACATACAGCAGAAAGAATGAGGACAAAATACACACACAATCCTGGGCTGCATTATGGAAAGTATGTTAAACCAAATCAAATATGATGGAAGTGTGTTCTTACCAAAGGAATATGCTGTTGGGTAGAGTGACCTGTCAGAAGCTGAAAGGTTGCTCCTGTATATGATGGTAGTATCATTGATGCATTCCCAGTCCGAAAGATCATTTCTTGCAAGCTCCTTTTCATTGAGGGGACGAAGACGAACAGAAACAAGAATCCTCTCATCATGGCCAGTAGGCTCGTGGATTGCCTCTTCCCCTCCAACTGAACCCATTTCTCTCACTCACTCACTGACTCTGTCCTCAAAACTAGCCTAAACTCCAATTCCAAGGTTGAGAATGATAGCACATGTCAATTGAATTCTGAGCATTCCAAAGACCCCTTTTCTGTTCAGTTAATTATCGCTGCTTGTGTTGCATTGTTGAGTTGAGATAGCATGGAACAGAAAGGACCACTCAAGGTTTCAGCCACCGTTCCTCCAATCATTGTCTGCCGCAGGAAAGTAATCACAGATTACGGTGCCATTCAACAGAAACAAGAAAGATAAATATTGTTTACAACTTTTATATTATAGTCAGAGATGGCAGTGGGAGGAAATAAATATTAAATTGTAATTGACTAATATCACAAGGTCCTATTATTATGAGAACAAATTATACGGTGGTTTCTGTATTCTTGTGGAAAGCTTGGAGTTTTGTGAAATGGTCCCCATCCCAAGAAACAGACTGTCAAATTCTTCATCACATGGAACATAGGAAAAAGTCTAGAAATAAGAACTTTGCAAAAGGAAATTTACCAAAGGTGACAATGACATGCATAGTCGATTTCTCAAGGAAAATTCTTCATCCAACTTTTTGTGCAGTAAATTCCGAGAGAGATGGTTTGAAAATGGAAGGGGGAAAATGAAAGGTTGTAAATGTCTCACTAAATATCCTCTCTATTTTTCTTTTTTGGCTGTTTTACATTTCTTCTAAATTTAGTCTATGCATAATCCAAACTGAACCCAGGATAAAATGCCATAAATAGGACACGAATAAAAAAAAAAGAATCTGCAAAATATCATCTTGAAACCAGCAAAATTTTATGTCACCGAACACATAAACTGCGAGTGAATCTCACATTTTCAGCTCAACCGACACTTCAGAGCTGATTCTAGTCTTCACCATCACAAACACGGCCTTAAACAGCTGTAACAAGGAATAACTCAATGAATTTTGGTCCTCCATTCGGGCAGAATACAATGTGGAAGTTGAATCTTCAAAGTCAACCCAAAAGAAAAAGAAAATAAGATGACTTAAAAAGAATGTGAATGTTCCTTCACCTCATGCAAATGTGTTCTCAAGTGGAAAAGAGGAACATATTGTGTTTGTGGTGCAAATGCAGGGAACAACAAATGAGAGCTTAAAAGTTAAAAAGTAAAGAGAGAAAGCAGAAACAGCATTATCTCTCTCTTTTCATTTCTCTTTCTAAAGGGAGTGTGCATCTGTGGATACTTCAGTGCTGCTGTGACTAGGCTTCTGAAATCGAGAGCAGAGGTTATGGTGTCTCTCTCAGAATTTATTGGATGAATTGCATTATATAACACATTAACTCCACGTACAACACTACTTTGAAGTTAGAAATGATAAGGAAAATAATAGTTTCACAATTATCTGAGTTGTATATAATTTGTTATATAATATATTTAGAAATAAATATATATAATAAAAGATAAATTTATAATTAAATAATATAAAAAAATATTAAAATAATAGTATTCATGATTCTATAAAAAATTATGATTGTGAATATATTATTATTTTTATGTTAGTTATTAGATCTGTAAAATTACCAATCTAGCCAGAACCCAGCTTCGACAAAGTCTACTAAGCAGCAGTGAAAATATTACTGAAAGGAAAAGTAGCATTTGAATCATGCGATGTCATAGCATAGCCCATAATAAGTTGGGTAAAGTACGTGGTGGCTTCTCCCCACTTTTCCACATCTTGCAAGTGTTATAATTACTTTCAAGTTTCAAAGGCCTCACTATGCTCACGAGTTTCAGCACTTTGGACACCATAATGCTTTTTAAGATTCTTGCATCTAACAACCAGATTAATTATGATGACACGAAAATTTATATGTTTATTTGACATGCTCTTATCCTTTACGTTCAATAACTAAATTCTCGATATTTAGTGTTTTGGTCTAATTAATGTAATAATGATATATTTTTTTTTAAAGTTGTGACTTTTTATATGTTTATTACAAGTCTATTATTCAATTTTCCAGATTAATATTTAGATTATAATTATGAATGTATTATCTAATTTTTCTTTAGTGTTTAGACTTGTTAATTTTTTTAATTTTAATGCATTTTGAACATGTCATTAGAAACTCATATCGAAACTTCTGGATTCATCTGATTTCCAGCGATACATGATGAAAGCACAGTTTATGGGTGTATTTGGGGTCATTGTAACCTCATATGATTTTTGGTTAATGGTTATGAGATTGTGATGGTTTTATTTAATCTTGGAGAGTGTGTAAAATTTGTGAGTGTGGTTGAACAGAACTTTGTTTGAGTATTACGTTGTGAGAATTATTCGGAAAGGTGAGGCAATGGAAAAAGGGAGGGGTAGCTTTTGAGGAAAAGAAGTAAGGGAAGTTGAACAGGCCATGTGGAGGTGGAGAGAGAAATTTGATTCATTGTTGGTGTTGATGTGGAACTATGAATGAATGTTACATATTCAACTACAATGTACAGTACAAAACTACTCATTTATTCATTTGGACTTTTCTGTTCTCACACACCACCTCTACACGTGCATGTTCCTTCTTTAACTTACTCTTCCCTATCTCTCTTTTTTTCCTCTCTTCCATTCATTCATTAGTAGCCGACACACAATTTTAAACTTACTAAAACAGTTTTAAGCAACTAACACATGCCTCACACCAATAGGGAATTTTTATTTATCTAAACATTAACGTGGTTTCAGTTAACAACCATCACTCCTCATAAACAAATCTCTATGCATTTTATTTACTTTCTAGACATTCTTTTTGGGAAAGAAAGGATGCATTTTATTAACAATTCAAACTACTTTTATTCAGTTTAACATATCTCGCATCTTCAAAACTTTACTTGCTAATTCTCTTTTGCATTCTTTATTTTTATATTATAAGTGTCAAATATTTAAATTAAGTTATTCAAATAAAAGTACCGTAATTAATTGTATTTTTGAAAGATATAACTATAATTAAACTAGTAAATACTTACAATGTTTTAATTATAAATTATAATTGATTAATTTAATGTATAAAAGTAATTACTAGGAGTTATCAAATATTTACACGATTGTTTTTTAAATATGTATATTAGTTTAAATTTTAAATTCTTAAATTTATTAAGCTAACAAGTTAATTGCCCAGATTAAAACTTCCAATTCATATTAATTATGACGAGTCAATCTCAATCAGTTTGACTAGTATTTTTCAAACTAAAAACAAAACAATACTGATTTATTTTGACACCGATAATTAATGAGTAAACAATAAACTGAATTTTTATCATTACATTCTTCTAAAGAACTAGAATTATAAATTTTAAGAAAGTGTTGTGTAAGGTATTTCACTTATTTACAATTTATTTTATCTGCGTATTAGTTCCTTTTTATAATAAAAAAGTAATGTCATTTACCCTACATTATCTCCTTAATCACTATTTTAACGTTGAAATTTGTAATTTATTATTATTTTATTCTTGATAGTTTATTACTTTTTTTTCTTTATACATTTTTACACTTTTTTAGTTTATATAAATATTTTTCTGTTTATTTTATTTTAATAAAACTGATATAATTTAAAATAAATTAAAAATATATAATCATGATTACCTAATGAATAAATTAACTAATGGGCCAAATGTTACATCTTACTAGTTAGTAGAAGTTTGCTTATATAAATAAAAGTTATATAAAAACTATAATCATTAAATATTAATTAATTTAAAGAAAAAAAAATATACTAATTAAATTATATATTATTTTATAAATTAAAAAATTATTAGTACTAAAGTAGTTTTTATTATTAATAAAAAATTTAAAGTAATTTTTTATTTAATATTAAATACAAAAATTTTATTCTAACTACTTTAAATCTAAATTAGTTACTAATGTTATATATCAATTTAAAAACTATTTTTATATATTTACAAATTTATTTTTTATTATATATATTTATTTCTAAACTCATCACATCAAGAGTGGTATATAACTCCAAGAGTTGTCAAACCATATTTTTCTTTTATTAATAATAAAAATTACTTTAGATATCAATAACTTTATTATTTATAAAATAATATTTAACTTAATCAATAATGACTAATTATTTTTTATTTTTAAATTAGTTAATATTTAATAATTTTTTTAATAAATAAAAATGTTTACCGTTGTCCACATATACCTAATCATATATTATTGATAATATAATTGTAAGATAATTATTATCAAAATCATTATATTTATTATATATAGTAATTTATAATACAGTAATAGTATAAAATAATTTATAATCATTAGAAAAATAATATATATCATCAACAAAGAATAAAATCTCACTAAAAATGTGGAAATGTCCATACCTATGTTAGTTTTTTTTACTTCTAGAAACACTACAAAAAAATATTGATTTTAACTGAGGTTTGTTAACGTGGGTTGAAATAACCTCCAGTAAAATAAGCATAGGGGAGGTTTCTAAAAACCCTGGTAAGTGTTAACGATTTTTAAAATATTGCATCCAAACACTCATTTTTGTTTTTATTTTTTGCGTTTTAAGCATTCAGTTTGGGAGACACCACATAATGCTTTTGCAAATTTTGGAGGTAAACATATTCTTAGAAGAGACTTTTCATATCTTCATCTCTTAATCGCGTATGCTAAAGCTTACTTTTCTCTTTGTCCTATCTTATTTTTTCAAAATTGATTTCTTTCTCATTTCTCCCATATATAATTCTTACTTTTCTCTTGGTCCTATCTTATTTTTTCAAAATTGATTTCTTTCTCATTTCTCCCATATATAATTCTTACTTTTCTCTTGGTCCTATCTTATTTTTTCAAAATTGATTTCTTTCTCATTTCTCCCATATATAGTTCTTCTTTGCCTAAACCTTGGTGCGTTTTCCTTTCGACATAGGGCTCCACGGATTCGGAAGCATATGGTTTGTCCCTTGTTTCACTTCTTATATCAAAGATTATGAAAAAAGAAAACAAGTCGAGTGTGCTATCTCGTTTGCAATCTAATGTTGTTATTCGTTGGAAGCGAAATGTTAGACACTTTTTTCGTTTTCCCCCTAATCTAACGACCGTGAATATTCAATTCTATTTCACCTTCGGATTCTCGGACCAAGGAAAGAAATCAAGAAATCATAAGACTCAGAAAAAATCTCAAGGACACTCATTTCTCTCGCATATAAACTCACATTCACCAAAATAATGGATTGATTCTAAGTTTTTGGATGTAGATGCTTCTCACCGCAATCTATTTATATACATTTCTAAGGCTTGAAACAAGTTTGGAAATATTGTATAACTATCACAAAAATTTTAAAAAAAAAACTTGAAAACAAATTAATTTAAATAAATGATTTGATAATGAATTATTACATCATTCAAATTTATTAAGGTCAATCGAACATTATAATTATCCCTCCAAATTTGAAATAAAAGGAGGAGAAAAGTACTTTTCTTAATGCCACATTAATAATATTAGATAAAAAAAATTGTGCCTTGAAATATGGATTAACTATTATATTAAAATATATTATAAGATTATATTTACAAGAAAATAGTTTCTAAATTGGTATCTAATTAGCTATAAAAATTTTAACTACCAATTATTTAGATTCTAAATTTGGTAGCAAAAACTTTAGTGGTTAATTAGATACTAATTTAGAAACCATTTAACAATAATAGAAACTAATTTAGAGACTAAAAATTTATTTAGTTCCTAAAATGGTATCTAATTTAGTCTCTAAAATTAGTTTCTATTTCATGATTTTCTTGTAGTGATATATTGAATTTAAATTTGTTGAAATAAGTATTAGGATTAACAATTGTGTTTTAGCTAGTTTTTTTTAGAGTTTAGAACTTTGTCATGTATTTTATTGTTTGCCTTTAAAATTACTTTTTAACTCTTACTTAAATCTCAAATTTATTGAGATAATATATTAAAGTCAATTACCAAAAAAAAATCACTAAAATCAATTATCAGATATTTTCACATTAAAACTTCGAAGTTTCATGATGAATTTTGTTGTTTAAAAATACTTAAAAAAATTAGACATATGTGTGGTCCACGAATTGAAATCTAACTATCAGGAATTGAAATCTAACCATAGATTGTGTGAAGATTGTACATGATGGTCTTGCCTATCTATATTAAAAAAATTCTAAATTTTGAAAGGAGCATATGATCTCTTACAGGCCACATGTCCAAGGAAAAGGAAAGAAAAGTGCAAATTAATTGTTGAAACAATTGGATACAACCAAACATCATATAATGTTATGAAAATGAAACTGGGAACTCTTTGGATGCTAGTATTCCACGTCTTAGCCCAATGTCACCCAGAGATACCACAAACTGCCCAAACAATATCATTTTAGTTGAACTATGAAACTTCTGCTACATTACACAAACTCAAACATGACATTTTATTTCAATTTCTGAATTTCTTTTAATGAATAAAAAACACTTTTAATACAATTTTTGTTGTTGTTGAGATTTTAACTTCTTTAGTGTGAATGTATGACATTATTTAAATGTCTTAGAATTAAACAGAACAAAAAGTGAAGAAAACCAACGAATCCACTAAATAGTAGTTAAGAAAAAGAGCAGTGGTGTTTGAAGGCATCTCATAATATTAGGTGAGTAGTGTTCTGAATTAAAGTTGTTGAACCGACAAATAAATCCAAAAGAGTTGTGTAGTTAAATGGGGTAATTAAAAGTGATTAATAGCTTAATAGCATTTATTTGGTGGATTAGGTGTGGGCAACATCAAATCACGATCGCATGCATGTAATGCCACATTTGGAGTGTACTTAATTGCATACTCGCCAACTGCTACTTCTTCTCACCGCTAAATTATCATATTAGAAACGTTTTATTCAATCACATATACATACAAATATAGATACTAGTAGTTTTCCTTTGTTTTCTGTTTCTCTCTAAACGAAACAGAATGTGCACATCGTGTCACACTCATAAATCACTTTACAACTGAAACCTATTTATTATTCAAACCTTTCCATATATATATTATCTTTAAATTTTGAAAATACAAATGAGTTAGTGTTAAATATCATACACTAATTAAATATAAGATTAAATTTTTTTATAATATATAATAAGATTAGAACATTTTATATAATAATATAATAATATATAAATATATAAATAAGAGAAAACCTCGTTGAATTAAATTTTAAGTTACTTCTTAATAATTAAAGAATTAAATATATTTTTTATTATTAATCCAAATTTTAAGTCATTCAAATATCAATAATATAAAAATAATTAAAATTGATTATTTTATATGTAAAATAATTGTTATTTTTTTAAATATTATTAATTTTTTAAAATTTATTATTATTTTAATTACAGTTTGATGTTCACTCTAAATACTTCTAACTTCTTTATATAAAATAATTTATTTTAATCATTTTTATATAATAAATATTTAGATTTTTGTGTTATAACAAGAAAAATAATATATATTTAACTAATTTTACTTCAAAATGATACATTTAAGTTTTATTTTATCCTTTATCAAACCAAACAAACACTTAGTATATAAATTTAATTTGGAATTGGCTCACTTAAGAAGAGATAAGATGTAATAAAATAACGAATTCCGTCTTTTGTTTGGACTATTAACAATCTTGTTAAAGTTTTACATTTAATAACATTATTTTGGTAACGTGTCGAATAAAACCAAGTGTAGCACTAGAATTCAACCTAATTTCAGTTTTATCCGTTATAATTTAGAAAAGAGGCACAACCATGCTAATTACTTTTTAATAAATTATGAAACAATATATGAGAGCATTTTTAAATAACTCAAATGATATTTTACAAATTTTATTTAAATAATAAAGTCTGATAAAGGCTGGCAGTTTTATTTATAATTTAGTTTTTAATGAATTAAAAATTAACTTAATTATTGAAATATTGGTTTCTATTGCTAAAATCTAAAACTTTATATAGGAGACTCAATTCTTAATTTTAAAAGTTTGATAATGCTATAGCAGTTTGTTAAAGAAAAGTTCTTAGATAGTAGCTTTAAATATTTTATGCTCCTTTTAATATTCTTTTAAGAAATTGAAATTGTTTGAATAAGTTCTTAAATGCCCCTAAGAACATGTAGGTAACTAATTTCCGTTGAAAAGCTGAAATAATGTGATGACACCCTTGGCCCAATGAGTAGACAAAACATCATCCAAGGAATTGGAAAATTTCACCAAAACATATTATTAACTAATCTCTTGAGACCTTAAAAAGAATTGTTAAGTTGAAAATGATGGGAACCAGCACATGTAATTCAGTGATTTTAAAACTTTAATAAGGAAAAAAAGTTAATAGAAAGAACAGAGTTGCATTGCAACATATGATGTGCCAGAGGTTGAGTTGACAAAAATATCATCCCATCAATCAAGAGCCAAACCTACCTGCCCATTTAATGGCTATCCAATGTCTCACAATTCACTTTGTAATACTCATAAATTCAACTATCATATCTTTTGTCAAGTCAAATTCTACTAATTCATTATATATTCATATCATCAATTCAATTTTAATATATTATTACTAATTTTAAACTCATTTCTTTACTAACATATTTATTTAAGAAGTTATGTTATTTGAAATCATAAGATTTTTTTTATCAGCAATAAAAAATTAATAAATATGAATCATTTTAAAAGTGGTCCAACCTTTATACAAAATTACACGTTATCTATCTCCTACCAAGAAACGTCTATCATACTGACAAAACCACATAGTCAAACAAAATAAAAATTCTCAAACAAGGCATCAAGAAACTAGCCTCATACAAGCCAAATGGTCCAAACACCAACTAGAAAAGGAGAACAAACCAAAACAAGATTTTGAAGAAATTAAAGACCAAACATTTACTTGAACCATTGCGAACAATTCAGATGCGTCAGCAACGCCCCTTTTAAAGATGACATTGTTCATGTGTTTCCAGATTTCACACACTACTCCAACCCAAATTGCACCCAAAATATCATTAACCGAACCTGAAGCATTGCACATCCTAAACTGTAAAAAATTTGACACAGGATCGTTGTGAAACACAAGCGACACACCAAGTCACCCAAAACAATGACTCCAAACAAGTCAAGCAAATTTGCAATAAAAAAACAAGTGGCGACAAGACTCCTCCGGCTTCCCGCACAAACTGCACAAAGCATTTTCAACCAATATACCACACCTTTCCAAATTGACCCTAGTAGCAATCTTATTCTCCATCACCCTCTGAGTAGTGAAAAGTGCATAAGGCAAAGCTTTACACCTCCACAACTTGTTGTACGCAGAAGACAACTCCTCATCACAATCCCTCCTTAACAAAACGTAGGCGGAGTTAACCGAAAAAGTTTGAAAGTCCTCAACCTGTCAAGCCCAACTATCCTTCTCTTCCAAGTCCAACCTCGCTCCTTGCAAAACTTGAAAGAGATAACTCACCAAAAGGATTCTCCCATTCGAAAAAAAACCTTCGCCAATTTAAATGCCAAACCCAAATACCATCACATCACAGTTAAGGATCGCCGCAAAACGAAGGAGCGATTAGATATAAATACATCTCATAATGTATATCTATATATATGAATAAATATTTTATTTTATAAGTAAAATTTATAAGATTAAATTGAATTTAAAGTTCATTACTTAATATGATATGAGAGTCATTTAGATAATATTCTAGCTCACTCATTATCGAACCATCTATTATATAGTCTTATGCATAAATTGATAGCCTTAACGTGAAGAAAGTGTGTTGGAGATCATATATAAACGAGAAATAAAAGATATTTCATATTATATAAATGATATGAGTTAGTTTTATAAGATTGAGTTAAATTTAAAATTTACATTTTAATATACATACTAAATATTTATCTCATAAACTTCTGAAATGCAACTCAATATGTCATATTATTTTTAAATAATCAATATCAAATTCTTACAAATTTTCTTTCAATACATTATAAACACTCAAGATTTATCCCATAAACTTTTAAAATACAACTCAATATGTGGTATTATTTTTAAATAATTAATATCAAATTATTACAAATTTTCTTTCAATAGGTTATAAGCATATACTTTAATAATTTTTGTACACTTTCTTCTCAATTTCGTGTTAGTCATTGTGTTTTAAGAATAACGTTGTTGAAATTTTAGAAAGCCTTATTGCTAGGTAGATCAGTTTCACTGTTTTTTTTTATTGGCAATAAAAAATCAATAAATGTGAACCATTTCAGGGGTGGTTCAACTCGTATACAAAAAAACTCAAGTCCCAAACCTTCACCACCCAAATCCAAACTGCTCCGTACTCATAAAACCAACTCACCTGACCAGAGATCTCACCTAAAAGAACAAACCCCTGGAAAAAAACATCAACAAATCATCCTCATACAGATCAGAGGATCAAGACACCAGTCAGAAAATGAGAAAAACGTAGCATGAGACTTGGCAGTGTCCCACGACCAAACCTTTTATTGAACCAAGGCAAAAACTTCTGAAACATCAGCCACACCCCTATTAAAAATTACATTGTTCCTATGCTTCCACAACTCGCTTATCACTGCAATCCAAACCGCTCCCCATACATCGCTTGGAGCATTTATGAGTCTGAACTGAGAAAATTCAGCAAAGGAACGTTGTGAGACACGAACTGTACTCCAATCCATTCAAAGCAATGACTCCAAACTAGCCAAGCAAATCTACACTCGAAAAACAAATGTTAACAAGACTCCTTCTCCACTCTGCAAAAACTACGCAAAGGACTATCTATCACGATCCCATGCTTTTCCAAATTGACCTTGTTGGCTATCTTATTCCCCAACACCCTCCAAGCAGTAACGAGTGCGAAAGACTGCGCTTTACACCTCCAAAACTGCTTATATACTGTGGTATCCCCCCCTTCCCAACTCCCCCTAAGACGATTATAAGTTGAATTAACCATATAAGATACAACCTCCCTACCCTTCCAAACCCAACTATTCTCCTTATCCAAGTCAAAACTCAACCCTTGGATTACCTGAAAAATTTGACACGCAGATTGCTTTTACCATTCAAATAAATTCCTTCTCCAGACAAAATTCTAAACCCATACATCGTTATTCCAAACCCCTAAATTTGCCACCTTAGAAGCTTTTGACAGATTCAGGGTGTACAACCTCGGGAAAACATTCTTCAAAGCACCATAACCTCCCAGTTATCCTCCTAGAAAGAGAATTCCTTCCTGGATCCTATCTTCCACTTAAAAGCATCTTCAAAATTCTGACCCCAACCTTCTAAACTCCAAACCTCCTTCAGATCTTTCCACCAAAGAAAATCCTTTCTATTTTTTCCAACCTCTCACAAACTTCTCCAACCCCATACTTAGAATCAAGAACCTCCTTCTACAAACCACCCTTATTCGACCCCAATCGCCAAATCCACTGTAATGTAATGATTTTATAAAACATAAGTTTTTTTTTATTAATAATGAGTTAAACATTCTGTGATGAAGATGCTTCAAGTCTTTTGTTTATTTCATGTAATTTACAATCAGTAAAGTTTATTATTATATATTTACTTTACATTGTAAAACACAAAATTTATTTAAAAAACACATTAAGTTATTTTATACATGTTTAAATTAATTCTCATACTAATATGACATAAAAATAATTATAATAATTTTTAACGAGATATAAAGGAAATTTTTCATTTAATATACATATTCTTATTATATCCTCAATTATATTTAAAAATAAAAAATTAACAATATATAATGAGTTTCGCTATTTGATAATATTCTTATTTTACTAATCTTAGTTATATTTTAAAATAAAATAAAAATAATCTAAATACAGTAGACATATTTTTATAGCACAAACACTACAAATCACTGAGATGTTTCAACAATATGATATGCTGAACTATTTATTGTTATTATCTTTAAATAACTACCGTTATTAAAAAATTATAAATATATACCTCTTTCTCACCTAATAATAATAATAATACTAATAATATTTATTATTTAAATAAATTAAAAGTTAATATTTAATCAATATTAATTTATAACAAGAAGAAAAATTTTGGTGATTTACAAATATATCACTTTATAATTTTTTTAATATATGAAATCATTGATGAATTTTTTCTCATTTTTTCATTTTTCATTATTTTTTCCTTCACCTAAAAAACCCTTCCCGATATTTTTCCTTTTCTTTTTTATTGTTTTCACTCCTGTTTTCACTCCTCAATCCAATCTACTAGATAGATAAGTTTCGGGATTCCAACATTATAAATTAAAAATATATGAGAGGATAAAAAATTTCACCTGATCAACCGGATGTAACAAATATTAGGTCTAGTGATACTTTATACATGGCTAAAAAAATCAATATAAAAATAATGTGGTATATTAAATATATAAGAAAAATAAAATAAATAATCATTTTCTAAATCCAAATTAATTTATGTATTTTTTTAATAAACCTATATATTAATTTACAAAAACTGCTTTGCATTAATGTTTCTGAAAAAAAAAATCACGTACAATGTGAATTTAAATTTTATAAAAGAATTATTTTATCATTTTTTTCTTTCAAGAGTATTTATGGGAAAAAAATCTATACCAAAAGAAACCATAAAACCTAGTATAAACTATCTAACATACTTTCTTTTCAAATGAGTCACAACCAGAGAAATTGAGTCGGTGGGTACATAGTGCAGACAGTATCTTGTACACATTATTGTTCCATTTTGGGCTCACAATTGTTTAGTCCAAAATTAGAAACAACTGACAAAAATGTAGGCAGTTTTTTCCTCCATCCCTATACTTTTCTTCCTGCACCGCTCAATTTTGTAATTCCTGAAACTGACCTTCACTTTTTATTTGAAATCGAGATCTGGAGTGTGCTACAGATTTGAATCTGAAAGTGAATCATGTTTTTTTTTCTAGATGAGGGAGTGTTCTGGAAGCAAAATTTGCATAAATTGTTCCGGATTGCTGAATTCATAAACCTAATTTCTATTACGGATTGGTGGATCTAGAATGATTTTTTTCAATTATGAATTTCTGAATTTAGAATGCATATTTTGAATTACGGATTGACGGATCCAGAATGATTTTTTTAATTATGGATGTTATGCATTTTTTATTTTGCATTAACATTGTCATTCATGTACTACCGAAAGTACCAATCCGGAAGGTTATCGGACGTGCCAATTTGAAAATTTACCGGAAGCGCCAATCCAAAAATTTACCGAATTTTGTAATTTGAAATGCAAAAAAATAAATATACAGTTTTTATATAGGGATGATTTTGTCTTTGCACAACATGTGGGGTGCAGGAAAACAAATGTTGGGATGCAGAAAGAAACTGCCAAAAATGTATTGACACTGTTTGATTATTTGGGCTACGAAAAGATCTTACATTACATAATTGAGGTGTTTCGTTCTGCAACCCATGTTTTCAAGCTCATCCCCATAAAATTTGAAATTCCAGTTTTATTCTTATGAAAAAAAATCAACACTAAGTTCTTATTTTACAGTTTCAATTTTGAATTCCGCAATCTTTTAACCTTTCGTATTTTACATTTTGGAAGGTTCAAAGTAATATTTTTATATTTTATAATATAAATTTTATATTCTAGAATGTCAAATTCAAAATACCAATTTTGCATTATAGTGGATACATTCAGGAGTATATTCCAAAATATAAAGTAGCATTCTGAAAAATACATTCCAATTTTTATTTTAGTCAAGATACTATATACTAGGCTATAAGAATACTCATGAATTTTGTAAAGATGAATATTCATGAAGTTTCACAACATTTTGAATATCCCTCCTAAGATCACTCACAAATCTAGCCATTTATGCTTTCTCATTTTCATGCATATTTACTTGAATTAAAAGCGTTTCTAGCTCCTTGAAATAAGTATCCACACTTAGCGTGTCTTGGTGAAGTCGTTGGAGCTTCAACAATAGGTCTTTCCTAAAGTGTGATGAAACAAATCTATCGCGCATACACTCTTTTAAATCGTTCTAAGAAACCATGAGAGGTCTCTTGTTTAGTCCAATGTCCATAAGAGTCTTATGCCACCATTGCATGACATAGTCTAAAAATTCTAAAGAAGCTAGTCTAACCCTTTGGTCTTCTAAGACCTCATGTACATGAAAAGTTTGCTCAACCTTTGCCTCCCAACCCAAATATACATTAGGATCACCATCCCCACTAAAACTAGGCAATTTTACAATTGGAAAATAAGGCTTTGCCACATTTTGGCGCCTATCTTCATGATGGTGATGATGATGATGCCTCCTCCTTCTATTTTCTTCTTCATGGCCGTGAGAAGTGGAAAAACTTCTTGAAGAATGTCTATAAGAATGACGGCTTCCATGATTGGAATGGTTGGACCTATCAAGAGTCACTTCAAGTCTTTGTAATCTTTCCTCCATTTGTTTCATGGCTTTATCTTTTTGTGCAAGGGAGCGTTTTGCCTCTTTCAATTCACCAAGAATAAATTCTCTTTGTGGAGAGTGTGGTTTGGAAGATTCACCACTTGAATAGATAGCCATTGCCAAAATGAAAACAACAAACACAATGAACAAACAATTTCAAGAAAACAAGGTTAGAAAATTGAACAATTATGTTGCGGTAATGGAAAGTAAAAGGCACTCAAAGCACTCCAAGAAATAATTCTTTCCTCAACCAAGCT
>Ga0123342_1005795_pt1 | contig 17646 bp, 5 predicted proteins | sample Turbeawhitnodule_FD_89960 | JGI IMG/M metagenome (GOLD analysis project Ga0123342, IMG submission 89960) | Root nodule microbial communities of legume samples collected from Mexico - Turtle bean Mexico white nodule | ecosystem: Host-associated > Plants > Roots > Nodule | place: Mexico: Nepantla...
AAAATATAATATTTAAAAACAAAAAAAAAAAAAAAAAAAAAATATAAAAAAAAAAACAAAAAAAAAAATAAAAAAAAAAAAAAAAAAAAAAAAAAAAAAAGCTCAAACCACAAACGGATCCTCAAACCACTTCCACCTTTGAATTCCAACAAGACTCATTTCTTCAAATTGATTCTTCTCTCCTAGTAGATCAACCAAGGAACTTTGACACTGCAAACAATGCAAATCATTTCCGTTCTAAAACAATTAACAATATTTTGCAGTTAATAAATTGAAGAAAATAACTCCTTGCAACCAACAAAACACAAACCAAGATCCTCCCACATTCAACAACCCACAAGAAGAAAAACAAATCACGATCTTATCTACAACAAGTCAAATAATACTATTACATAAGGCACAACAGAAAACACAACTCAATTACTTTCTAATGTATCTCATACATTCCAAGGGTTCCAAGCATCAATCTGAATAAGAAAAACAATTACATGTTCTTTTGCCAGTAACCACGACCAAACTTTCATTTGTGCAATAGTGAAAAGTTGCACATGATCGACTTTATCATTGTTAAAAATACAATCATTCCTATGTTTACAAATCTCCCCAATTATTGTTATCCAAATACTCCCCCAAATTCTATTGCTCGTAGAATTCAAAAAAGGAAATTAGTTATGCATAAAATGTGATTTCACATCATAATGATTAACCGTCGACACCCCCAACCAATTATAACCCATATGTTGAACATAAGCTTTGATGTCTCCAAATCCAAGAAGATTGCTTGAAGACTTTGTTGTTGCTTGTGTGTGTGAGTTTTGTGTAGTTTGAATTTGTAAATTCACTCATAGATTTGATCCAAGGTTGCTTGATTCAAGTTCTTTTGAAAAAAGATGTTTTTATAAAAAAAGTGGGAAATCAACCTGTTGAATTGTCGTTTCAACCGGTTGTTTTACACTTCGTGTTTTTGAAAAAAAATTGAAAAAGCTTGACTTTGTTGTCAAACCAATTCAACCGGTTGTTTTGAAAATTCAACTGATTGATTTTTTGAAATCCTTAACAAAATTGTTTTTAACAACTGTTTGGAGTATAAATAAGTAGTTATATGCTCCTGGTTGTTAAGATTTCAAATTAACACTTTCAAATTAGTTTTTCAAGATTGCTTCAAGCTTTGGATACTTTCTAAGAGTGGAATAGGATTGTTAAAAAAAGATAATGTTTTCATTGAAAAACCTTGGTCCCAATGGACTTCTGCTACCAAATTTAGGATCTAAATAATTGGTTGGTAGCTAATTAGATACCAATTTAGAAATTATTTATCAATAATGGAAACTAATTTAGAAATCAATAATTTTTTTAGTCTCTAAAATAGTATCTAATTTAGTCATTATAGCAACTGATTATTTTTTATATCTAAAATTGGTTTCTATTCAATGATTTTCTAGTAGTGACATCTCTAAACATATTGGACATTGGAACTAATCAAAATATGAAATAGTACTTTCAAGGTTTTATACCTCATCCATGCCCACACTTTTAGTTATGCCATACAAAATATTTCTTCACCATCTATTTTTCCCTACTTAAAGATCTTGTTTCTTTAGTTCTAAATCTCCCATATAATTGATACCCAAAGTCCATTCCACACCTTGTTTTGCTTTTGCATTAAGTTCAGATAAAATTGTTGGAAGTGGTTGGGTTACAATGTCTTACCGAGCACACTTTCACCCACTTGTTGCACATGTTCCAAATATTGCATGTTGTTTTATAGTAAAAAGAATATATGTGTGATTGTTTCTTCTTTAGTAGAGGGAAGTATCTTTATACTCCAAAATGAGATGAACAAATGTGGATGTTCCTTATCATAATTCTATTGCCATGAACTATATGCATACTTCACTGTATAAGTTTCCTTCTCATCTGATTTCCATACCTAGGTGTCCTTTACAAGTCTTTTGCAAAATTTTCCATTATGGCCATATAGAACTCATGATCTAGGTTAGTTTCCTAGGCAAATGTATCTCTCCTCCAAGTTAAAGTCCATTTCCAATGGGTTTCATTCCACACACCCAGTTCCTTTATTGTTTTTCCTACAATTAGTTAAATAGTGTTCTCGTTCGGGGATGGGGCCTAAAGAACTATTGAGAGGATTGACATTCTCCCTTCCTGTCGATCGGTCGTGCTACTCTTCAACTTCCTTCCTTGCTCGTCCTTCACCTTTCCTTTCTAACCTCACTCTCGGTCGCCTTGCAAACACCGAATGGGGGGTACTGCAGAAGGCACTCCGACGCTCAAGTCAGCAAAAGGGTTCGACACTCAGTTGTCAAAGTATTGTCGATAATGACGTACCTGTTTCTTGAAATATGCACTATTTATATTACTTGTGATGAGCTTTCCTTATTGGGCCAGGTTAAGGAGTTGGGCCACGTTTATGGCTACATTACCTAGCTTTTAATTGCGGATTAGCTTCGCTGACCTTGGTTGAGCGTAATAAGACTTATACGGTCGGCCCACTGGGAGTGGACCTCAGGTCGATCGAGCCAGCGGTGGGACGAGGCATGTCGTTATTCGTTCGGTCCATACCAGTACAAATAGCATAGAATCTAGGAAACCACTTACAAGGAGAATCATCTCTAGTCCACTTATCCTCCCAAAATTTAATGATTGTACCTTCTCCTACTAACCATACTACACTATTATCAAAGCAATTGTCTAACTTTCCTTCTCTATACACTTGACATATGTCAGTCCATCATTACACTATAAGAAAATCACTAAATATAAATCAATCTTAGAGACAAAAATAGTTACTTGTTATATTGACTAAATTAGATATTATTTTAGAGACTAAAAAAATTATTAGTATCTAAATTATTTTTATTATTTATAAATAGTTTCTAAATTAGTGTCTAATTAGCTACTAAGGTTTTAGCTACCAACTTTATAATCTAAATAATTGGCAGTGAAAACCTTAGTAATTAATTAGATACCAATTTAAAAACTATCAATTTAGATACTAATAATTTTTCTAATTTTTAAAATAATATCTAATTTAATTAATATAACAACTAATTTTTTTTATATCTAATAATTTTTTAATAGTATCACTATTAGTTTTTTCCTATGATGTTCTCGTTTACTACGTAAACTTTGTTCCTCTATAGTTATCTTATATGTTTTAAATAAAATTGTCTCTTATAGAAGATATATGTGAATTATAAAAAAATCATTATTTAGTATATTTCAATGTTATGCATTACAAGTTGTAATGAGTTTTTTTCTCTCGTGAAATTGAATGAAAGAAGAAAATACTGAAATAATATAACTTCAAAAAAATGTACACTCCTAATAAATGATAAAGTAGGTTAATCCAATTTATTTAGGTTTGTAAGAAATAAATCAGATTGATCTATTAGCTCAAATTCTACCAAAGAGTATTGGTTATTAAAATTTCTTATACTTTTAATAGAAGTGGTATAAAGAGTCAATTCAACCTATTTAAGATTGGATTAACCATTGTAGCTAGTGTAAATTATATATAATAAAAAAAGTGAACTCGTGAAGGACTCATTGGCCCGTTAAATTTAATTTTTTTAATTTTACTTTAAAATATATAGTTATATACACTTTTAAAACACATATATTCTTAAATAGGTCAATTAATATCTCTAATGTCTAGATTAAATAATTATTAATTTTACATGTTAAATTACTAAAGTTATAATAAATAATTCAAACTTAATTTATAAATATTCATAATTTAAAATAAAATTTTATTACATGCTTAAAAGATTTAAATAACACAATAAAATAATTTAATTGGTTAAATTATAGCTATTTTTAATTTAAATTATAATAAAATAATTTTAATATATGATATAGAAATTAAAAAAAAAAAAAATTGGTTAGTCGAGTCCGTTTACGGGCTAGCGGGCCTATCGATCTTATCAACTACTCCTTTAAGTACTAATTAATAATTACACTCTTACTAAATAGATTATAACTATTACTACTCTTACAATTTAATAATTTATATTTACTTATAGATAACCTATTTTCTCATTACATGATTTTTTTTCTTTTTTCAGTATTTTTTTACAACATTATATTTTCTATTAAATTTAAGAAACATATAATTTAACATGTTTTATATTTTTAGTCATGTATAATTTAATTCTATCTTGCAATTTACACGAGTGGCATACTAATTTACCTTGTAAAAGTAATCAAATTAAATTAGTAATTTAATTTCACTAATATTTGCAATATGTTAACTTTTTCCATCAAACATAAATATGGCAACTTATTGTACACTACAAGAAAATCATGAGATAAAAACTCTAATTTTTAGAGACAAAAAATAATTAGTTATTATAGTGACTAAATTAAATATCATTTTAGAGACTAAAAAATTAATATCTAAATAATTGGTAGCAAAAATCTTCGTTGCTAATTAGATACTCATTTAAAAAGCATTTATCAATAATAGAAACTAAATTAAAAATCAATTTTTTTTAGTTAGTTATTATAGTGACTAAATTAAATATCATTTTAGAGACTAAAAAATTAATATCTAAATAATTGATAGCAAAAATCTTCGTTGCTAATTAGATACTCATTTAAAAATCATTTATCAATAATAGAAACTAATTTAAAAATCAAATTTTTTTTAGTCTCTAAAATGGTTTTTAAATTAGTCACTATAACAACTAATTATTTTTTTTTATCTAAAAATTAATTTCTATTTCGTAATTTTGTTTGTTTCAAATATAAAAGGATAAGAATTCATAAACCAGTAAAAGCTCATTTGAAAACTCGTCATCAACCACCATCACAATTAACTACTAATGAAATTGATCTCTCTCACTTATTAAATTGGAAGAAACTGTAACAGTTAAAAACACAAGAAACCAACCACTTATAATACTCCTTTCTTTATGTATAAACAACTAAATATCATTGTAAGTTCATTTACTCATTTCATATTATCTTTACTGAAATGTATTATGAATCACATATGATTTAGATTATACAGAAGATGAAATGAAAGCAGAAAATGGAGATTGAAATGAGGCACTGAAGAAGGTTGAAAGCAATGAAATGAGTGAATAAATGATGAGGATGTTACGTTGTATGGTAGTGGGAGTTAACTTAATGGAGTGGAAGTCACAAAAGTGGAGAGTGAAGTGAAGTGAAGACAAGGCAAGTCATGACTCACTGCCAACTCCTTAATTCACTTCCTTCTACGCCTTACTGTTGTTACTGTTACTGTCACTCTCACTGTTAGGTTTACTCTTTATGGTGATTTTGTTTTGCTTCACTCTTTAACCCCATGCATGCATGCTTACCTTCTCACAAACCTTTTTTCCAACACAACATCAATATAAATCTGACTTTAACATGCAAACTACTGATAGTCAATGCCCATAACCAAACCAAACCAACCACTAATTTATTACAGACAAAAAAGATTGCTAAAGACAAATTGCCAAACTAGTTGCCTCCTTCTTAAGGTGCAAACCCTTGTGTACTTAATTATAGTTAGATACTTTTGTTTCATCACTATAATCTACATGTAAGAATAAGCGATAACACAAATGTTAATTAATGAGGCTGCAAAACGGCCACATGGCATGCTCATGTTCCTACTTCCTCATGGATCCATTCATTAAATTTAAGTGAAAGATGCACTTTAACAGAGTTTAGATTAGTAGAGAAATATGTGGCTGAACTAATTTTGAAATTTTTGAACTTTAATAGGCTGTTTTTTGGAACAAAATAGATGAAACACAATCAGTTAAACTGAACAGCAATTACTAAAATAGAGGAAATCTGTTTGGGGTTGATATCAAATCTTGTGACTCAATCTTCTTTTTGTGGAGCCTTCTCTATGTTTTGGTGATCTGAAATGTGTTAGCAACATGGTCTTTCGCACACCTGCGAAGGACCTTTTAACAACAGGTCTAGCAACAAAGTTATTGTGGTTGCTGTAATTTAGGCTAGAACTTAATTATGGGCTATAAGAACACAATAGTTTTTTGTGCATATTTGGAGTCCATGACCATTTTTATGTAGAGTGTAGGACTTGTAAAAGTTGTTTTGAGAACATGAAATATTTTTGTATGAGTAGGGATATCTTTAAGTGTTTTAATCTATTCATTTTATTTTTTTTCTTAGAAAAAAAAATACTATAATGACTAGTTCCTCTCACTGTTTACGTTTTTATTTGTGATTTGTAAAATCGAACAGCAACAGTAGTGTGTGTAGAGTGAATTGGAATTAGTGGTAGAGGGTAGTCTGCCAAATACCTACCTAATTGCAAGTTGCTTCCATTCTAAGTCCAACCGCTAACTAGGAAAAGGTAGTCACTACCAAAGTAGTGATGACTCATGATTAATAATGGTGAAAGACTTTGAATTAACTTTCCAAACCCACATGATTTCATCTTTCTAACAGAGACCTTCTTACGCCATAAACTTGGTAGGTCTTAGCAAGGAAACTTTTTACATGCATAGTTGGGTAAACTTATAAATGCTCCCTTTATTCATATTTTTACGTCTCTAGCATTGTGAAAAATTAGTTGCACTTTTTTATTCTAGTATCACCAAATTCATTCCTATAAATATATAAGATGCTGGTAGGTCAACAAAAGAGTTGCTATGAAACTTAACTAATAAACTCCACTTACATTTTTATCTAAACCTTGTGAAATTATACGCCACATTTAATCATTTCTCCCTCATCATGATATATGAGCAGATAAGCAAACCACATATACATACATGTAAATATACTTTATTTCTGGTTCGGCTTCAAATAAGTTGAGATATGTAAACCGTGCAGAAAATAATTAGAGCAGCACTCTTACTGTTAGCATGTGTGAGATTACAGAGTTCAATAATGAATGTTTTGTCTTTCTGAAAGGGGAGACCAATTTGATATTTACCTGATGTTAACCACTTTACAAGGGAAGCAAGTTCCTGTATTTATTTGTTTATTAGTTATTATGGGCTTAACAAGAAGCTTCCAACGATGACCCATTCACTACTGGAAAACTAGCCTACATAAAGCTACAGGGTGGTAGTTTCTTCCTGCTCCTTAAAAACTCACTTCTTATACCTTTTAACCTTTCAGATTGATCAATCCCATGAGTAAAACTACACTCCAGATTAGTGACTTCTGTATTAACTAATCCAAGAAAGAAAGAAAAATGTATTGGTACGAGAAGAAATTTTGAGATGCAGAAAACAACTGCAGCGAGTGACATATGTCAACCAAAACACTTCACTCATGAACTACTTTATCTTGGTTGGAACAAAAATAAGAGAAATCTCATCTTCGTAACCTTGAAAAGTACAATACAAATCTCAAGTGAATATATATGAACAATAGAATCCCTAGTTTCACTGAAGAGTTAAAAGGGAAATGAGTAAAAGGGCTTCATTTGATCCCGTCATTCGCAAAATTCCCACACTCCCATTCCCCCACCAAAAAGTAAAAGAACAGTGGACACAACACAAGTAACCAGTTGCTGCAGTTGCACCATTGACATAAAATATCAACATAAATTATTCTGAAGCAGGCAACAAGGACTACAGAAATCAATTCCATTGGGGAATAAACACGTGACCGCATGATGAATTTTATTAGGGTTTACACACCGGTGAAGTACTGATATGTTTTCAAGATTCATTTGGTGCACTTGTCTTTAGATGGACATTATGATTTATAGTTTACATGGTGACTGAAGAAATCATACAAAAGTGAGTCATCGGGCTTCACGGCATGGGGATAACCCAAAGGAAAAAAAAAACATCAGAAAAATAACAAGACTAAACATTCGCTGCACTAGTTATGCTGGAGTCAAACCAAGCACACCTGCAAACATGCAAGCACAACACATTATCACACAGGATAAACATAAAGTTCATAAATTGGAGTATAAACATTATGAAGACAGCAGACATATAAATCAGCTATAACTTTTGAAAATTGGATTGTTGAATAAACTTTACAACTTCACCCAGACCAGCAACACCTACCCTGCATGCAGTGGTGGTTCTAGCCCTTATCTAATTAAATTTAGCCTTGTCTAAGTTACTAATAATGGCAATTATATTAACTTCACTAATTTGAAAATTATTCATTATATTTTTAGTTTATTATAGAGATCTCACATTGACTAGAGATAAGATCAATTCATAGTATATAAGTAATTGCAAACTTCACTTTATAAGCCGGTTTTGTAAGGTTAAGTTTAAAGTTCCCTTTTTAAGATAGTATTAAAGTCATTTAGAGTCTATCCTAACTATAATTTATTGGGCCTATTTAGTCACCAGTTATCAGACCACTTATAAACATAAACTCATACAGGAATTTGAGGGTCTCAGCATGAGGATAGTATGTTATAAATCTCTTGACTAGAGATTTTGTCAATCATAATATAATTCATAGTATATAATAAGTGAATGCAAACTTCATCTTACAAACCAATTTTATAAGGTTGAGTTAAGTTTAAAGTACACTTTTTAAGAGTTTATATGAAAAAATATATTAATTTTACAATTATCGTTAATTGTTCTATAAATACATAATTTAAATTTAAAATAATCATCGTGAGCGGGGGCCAGGATGACAAAGGTGGGGTGTAGGTTTAAATGTATTTGCAGGGGCAACTTTTGGTTTTAATCCCCCTAAAGGAGGCAGTGCAGGGTTGGATTGTTAAATTGCCCGTCCTTGGAGCCTTAAGAAGATGATAATCAACAGATCTGTTTCTAAAGCTTGTTCACACCGAATCTTGAGTTTTAGAGACAAACTTTGATTCATAATTTATATCTATTTATGAGTTTAAGCACAATAGCTACTAATCTACCAGAAAAGGCCAAGTAATCAAGCTTGTAATTTCCTCCTTAAATGCAGGATACAAAACCCAAATTTGATTTCCAGTCAATATTCCATGTTTTAATTAGACAATCCCAAAGATATGTATGTTGTCATAGATATTAAAGCACATATACAAAGATCTTTCAGATATCTAAACACCCTTTCTCTGTATCAGTTACGCACATGAAGCCATGAAATGACATGTAGCAAACATATGCATATCAATAAAATACGTCTCTGTTCAATTTGATAGTGGATAGAAGTATTCATCTGAAGTATAGATCAGGACTCAGCTTATTCAGCAGACTCAAGTGCACAACTTTCGAAAATTAGATTAGAGATAGTATGTAAATCATGCATTACTTATCAAATAAACAGTTTGTGAGCAAATCATATTTTTTTTATCCCAAAAATTGATCATAATGTTATAGAAAATAGTTCACCTTAGAGCATTGAAGTAAAGAGTAAACCAAAAAACATAAATATAACCATATTGGATTGGTGGAAGGAATAGATGAATATGAAAAGGATAGAACACTTCTAGTTTATAATTTTTTTTCATACCACATGCTAATCTTCCACCAGCATTTCCAGTTGTCAAACTAAGTTCATGACCCCCTGCAAAAGTATAAGCAAACGTAGATAAGACAAAAGTAAAAATAATTCAGTTATAATTTTGTTTTGGTTCAAAGTTTAAATAATTTCAAACTAAAGCATTCGAGTTGGGTCCCCTTCTTCATAGTTACAAATGTATATTATAAATCCTAATTAGTTGTTTGTTATCCTCTTAACTAATATTATCTAATCTTTTAAAGTTTGTATCTTCTACAACTGATTTCAAGTACTACAAGTAGATATCCCTTTATCTTTTGCAAAAATTTTGGATAGTTTTAATGAATCTATGTGTTAATGATTAATACGCCTTATAAACGACTTTAGATAATACATTCCACTTTAATAGGAGATCAAATTAACTCTTGGTACACAGCCCCCAACCTCAAGCCGAGTAGGCGAAGAAGTTTATCCAACAAAAAACTCAAAAATAAATTACGATCTAATCGATTCATGGTAGTGCATGAAAACATTAGATTGCTGACATAAGTTGCTTAATGGGTTTATGGTTGTGTTAGTTTGTCCTCAACGTTTTATCAATTGCCCATATTTCAAATTATCTTATAGGCTAAGGCTCAACAATTGTCAAAGTTAAGAAAAACGAACTTACTAGTATCACAAGGGGTTAAACTTTAAGCAAATGTCAGTAGAGCTAGGTTGGTACTACCTAATTTATTAGCTTTTGTAAATATCGCTTGGTAAGGTTGACTGCCTGAAAAGGTCGATTTTTGGTAGATATTGCATGATAAGGTCGGTTTTTTGTAGATATCGCATGATAAGGTCGATTTTTGGTAGATAACGCCTGATAAGGTCAAGGCTGATCATAGTTAGCATTTTAAAAATCCAAGAGGCAGATCATAGTCAACAATTTAAACAATCTAGTTGAGCTAGGGTTTAAAGTTTAAATGACTTCAAACTACAGCATTCAAGTTGAGTCCCTTTGTTCAAAGTGTATTTTATAAGTCCTAGTTAGTTGTCTATTATCCTATTAACTAATATTATCTAATCTTTAAAGTTTGTATCTTCCTCAACTGATTTCAAATACCACAAGTAAATATCCATTTATTTTTGGCTAAGATTTTAGGTAGTTTTATTGAATCTGTCTCTTAATGATTAACCGGCCCTATAACCGACTTTAGATAAGTTACATTCCATTTTAATAGGAGATCAAACTAACTACCAGTACATCATGATCACACTACACAAGATTCCAATTGCAATGTGAGATATAAAATGCCAAGATGAACAACCAATTTCATTCTCATGTCATTCCTCCCATTATACATACATACTCAGTCGGTAATGCAAGTGCTGAAGTTAGTGAAAGTAATTTTTGTCAGAGAGCTCAGGGATCCAAATGCAAATATAAATAAATATTAAAATGAAATAACTGACCCTTTCCAAGGTCATCCTCAAGCTCATGAACCACCAAGGCTCTTCCAATCACTGAATTGGGGCCAGCGAGTGGTATCTGCATGTTTGATGCCAAACATACAACATAATTAGCTACTTTCAATGTGGAATTACATGGTTCAAAATGGTTTGGAATTATGACAGACGGGCCTAAAAACCATGATTTGATAAATATGTATCAAAAGAACAAATATTATGTTAAAATACAAATTAAAAAGAGCACCTGATTATCCACAATTGAAACCTCTGCAACCCCTATATTTCAAAACAAAGGACAAAAAAATACATAACCAGGTCCAGAAAGCAGTTCAAATAGAGGAATACAAACGTGAAAAGAAAAAAGTTATACCATCTGCATTAGCAACTATGTTTCCCAGGTCACCCGCATGACGGACTTCATCCTCCGGAGCACCATGTGTCAACTTGTTAGGATTAAAATGCGGTCCTAAATGTCATTCAAGAAACAAACCCTTGTAACTTAATTGAACTGGACCACCGCAAGAAAAGAAAACAGTGAAGAAAAAAATGGAAACAAAGTTCCACTTGCCTTACCTGTTGAAATACACCCATTTGTGGTATCACCATACTCATGCTGCAAGAAAAAAATGATAAAAGTGTTTACGAAGTAAACAATTTTAAAGGAAGGGACATGAAGTAACAAGGGAAGCAAACACTCACTAGGTGAAAACCATGAAGCCCCGGAGTAAGGCCAGTAATGCGAACACTGACCGTTGTTGGGCCTACTCATAACACACAGAAATAGGTAGTTAGACACGTGAAAAGTAGCAATTGACATTCACACATGACGAAAGGCTAATTTTAAACATCCACTCACTTCTCTTCTATCTCATTTTCATCCTATTTTTTTTCATATCTTTCTCTTCCCAACACTGTCCGCTCCAAAATGGATGGGGGAGAATGTTTAACATTTTCCATAATGAAAAGTGTTACATTCATTATTCGTACATACATAGATTTCCTAGAGCACTGGCACTATCTATTCTTTTATCTCTCTCCATCGCACGAATTATCTTCACGCACACTTTCTCACTTCTCTTCTTTTCTCCTTATTTTTTGCCTTGTGCAGAAAAAGTTTCTCATAATTAAAAGATTAAGGAGCTAGCCGTTAGATCCTGAATACTTTTTTCATTTATAAGTTTTTTCACTTCTAATAATTTAATGAAATACGCTTAAAAGAAGTCACATCAATAATTAAATGTCACCGTGATACATAATAAAATGCATAATTCCTTGAATAATTTATCGTTTGTCACCATTGTATTCATTTCCATTTCAATCAAACTAAATTACTACTGTTACAAAGAGGAGAGGACGAACCATCATCTTCTTGTGTTAGGGTGGCGACGCCTTCGACGGCGGAGTTGCCCTTGAGGACGGCAACGGCCTTCTTGGTGGCGGCGAGGACAGTGAGGGTCTTCGAGCGCGAAAGGGTTAGGGATTGGGGAGTGAGCTTAACGGAGACGCCGGAGAATGGTGAGCGGAGAAGTGAACTGGGTTGGAACGGCGACGGAGCGACAACAGCGTTGGCTGCCATTGCTAGATGCATTGGTGACGGAGAGTGAAAGAGGTTTAGATGTTTGTGATAATGCAACACAGAATGTGTGTGTGAATCTGTGGTTAAAACCAAATTATATAATCCTCTTACACTCGCTTCTTTTGTTTTTTCATTTTTTGTTTTGGCTGCTTCTGAAATTTATTACTATTTTCTATCAGATAGAAAAAAAAAAAGTTATAACAGTGTGGTTAGTAATAAATAGAATTCATTAATATATTTTATTACTGGTAATCTAATTTTATCTCGTTTGAAATTTTATATCTAATTTCTTATTATATAAGTTAAAGACCGTTTGCTAAAGTAAAATTAAATTTTGGCTTAGATAAATAAAGTTGGATAAAATTTCTTAAATTCCATACATTGTATCTCCTTGTGAAGCTTCCTTTTCGAGGCAAAGTTTCTTAAGTTAGTTGAATAAAAAGAAAAATAGAGAGGAATGAAATAAGAATGGTAGAACTTTTTATCCCTTTGTTTAGACTCTAGTTGCTGAGTTTTATGGATTATACATGTTATGGAGGAAACTCAAAAGATGGAGTTTACTAATGTCTGACTGAAATGTGATTTTACTTTGGTTTGTGATGCATTTCCTGTTAGGACAAATGTTTCTTGAATGTTATGAAATGTTTGTCTTAATTATTGTGGAAAAATTAGGTTTAGGGTTACTCATATTTTTTGTGAAGGAAATGTGTGTGCGGATAAATTTGTTAATTTATGATTTATTCATAGAGAATCTTTTTATTGGTATAATAGGCTTTCATCTTGTTTATTATGAATAGGTATAATCTACATATGTATAGTTTTTGTTAACATATGAATTTTGGTCTAATCTCCAATATTTTTGTTTTTTTTTTTTAATAATACTTTTTGCATATGATGACAAATGATTGTTGTTACTTGAGGTGTTAGCCTACCCGAGATCTTAAGTTGCATAGTGATACCTAACATAAAAACTTTTATTTTAAAAAAATTAAGAATGGGGAAAGTAAAATAAAAATAGAATAAAATTGTGTTTAGAAAAAATAAAAAGGAAGTGAACAAAGGTTACCCTTGTTTAACTGAATAAAAAATAAAGCAGAAGGAAAGAAATTAATTATATGAAAATATATTATAATAGTTAAAAATATATTTTTTAATATAAAATTTAATAACATGTGGACTAAAAGGAGAGTAAAAAAGGAAAAGAAAATAAAAGAAGATATTGAAAAATAAAATTGTTTGAATTGAGTAATCTGTAAAATTACTGTATCCGCAAATGTAAAGACGAACAAAAAAAATGCATAAATCAATATATGAAAATTGAAAAACACAGAAATAGATGAGAGAATTGGTTAAGTGAGCATCAACCTTATCTATTATTTAAAAAATCTATTATTAAAATTAAACTGATAGAAAGTTAGTCAAATGTAATTTAACTTTAAAATTTTAGATGAATGTGGCAGTAGTTATAGATTGTCACATCAAGTGTGATAGCAGTTTTTGTTTATACATTTGGGATAATAATTTTAATTCAAGTTTGCAGCATTATTAATAGTACAATTTTAAGAAGTGATAACAGAAGCGTACACACATATACTACTAATATTGGTTCTTACAAATTGATAGGGCTATTATCTCAAAATAATGAATTACATCTCAATGCTCATAGTTAGCCACTACAGAGGAATCAAAAAAAAGTTAACCACTAAACAGCACTTAGATACATGTATACTATTACATATATTACAGATTATATATAGATTTTCATGTCTTGTTATAGTAGCTCTATGTCTCTGCATCCTTATTTGATTACAGCTTACGGTTTATATATTCAAAGAGTCAAGCATTAAAAATGGTAGAATTCAAAGCCTTGCTTCACAAAAGCTTCAGACACCCAAATCTTCAAGTTGTGCAGGTTCATTTCTGGCTCAGAGCTTTTCACCTGTTTTCAACACATCACTGATAAAATCAGTAAACAAAAATCACAACTATAAGTAAACTACAAAGATTCAGAGGATAACTTACATTCAATGAAAATGTAAGTTGAAAAGTGTTACAAACTGTGGATAAGTTTGAATTCTGAACATGGAAGCCTCTCAGAGACTCTATAGATTTGTACAATGAGGCAGCCACTCCTTCTCCTTTGTTGCAAACTATTTTCACATAAAACCCTTTTGCATCTACTTGAAACATGTACATCTACACCCAGCATCAATATTCTAGATGTTACAATAAGTGGCAGGACCAACTAAAAACTGTTTATGGAGTTAGAAAGATTTTGTCAAAACACCTGGATTATCTTCTTGCATATTGAAAGGCTGTTAAACTCAACATTCTTGAGATTTTCATTTGATCCTTCATAACTTTTAGACACCAGTAAGGATGTTTCAAGTCCTTCAACCTCATCTTTAAGCATATTGGCTTGTGCTTGAAGCTCATGCATATATGACACAGCATCTCCAATGATAGAAGCCTTATCCATCTTCCCACACAATTAATTATATATACATATATATATATATATATATATGTATGTATATGTATATCAGTTAACTTGAGTTTCAAAAGTGTAGAGCATGTCACAATTAAGTAACTTATGAATAAGCCACTAATCAAGTTTGTTTTTCATATGAAATATTCTGAACTACTTGCCTTTTGTAATGTTTTAATGTAGTAGAGAAGACACCTACCTTAGTTATGAAGGGAACCAAAGATCTCAATGCATGAAGCTTTTCCTTCATTCTGTCTCTTCTCCTCCTCTCAGAAATCAAAGTTTTGGACCTGTCAGTTTTTGGTTTTGACTTAGGAACAAGACTCTTACTATGTGTTGTTGCAGAGGAGTGCTCCATGTCATCTTCCTCTTCTCCTCCCCCTCCTCCTTTGGCTTTCCCATCAAAATAAGCGAAGGAGTTAGGTGTGGAGTTTGAATCATAGACATTGACAGCATTACTATTGCAGTGATCAGATGGGATTGCAGGGGGTGCCAAGAAAGAGTTATCAATGAATGCTTCATTCATAAGCTCAGAATTGAAGTCACAAATGGCATGTTTCTTCTCCGAACGAATCAAATCGATCAACTGATCTAAGTTGGGATCTTCAACAAAGTCGTGTAGCTCAAAGTCATCAATGTGCAGTAGAGTCTCTTCATGAAGATGGATTGTGTCCATGTTTGTATACAAAATTATATTAAATTCTTGATATAGAAATTAATAGCAGTCCTTTGTGGTTTTTCCTGAATGATCATTGAGAAGAGTGAAATGTGCATGACAAATAAAATTAGAAGAAAGAAACACAACATTAATAGAATACATAAACAGATTAACGTTGGAACAGTATGCTGTCCATTTCAACATTTTCTTTTAGTTATAAATGGTGGTAATAATTTAATGCAATTATCATTAATATATATAAAGATAATGCTGGTACTGCACAGGCAATATATAAAATAAAGTTCATAGTATATATAATTTTATTTTTTGTTTTCTTAATTTGGGGAGTGATGCTGTTATGCATGAAGACATGTGTTGAGTGGTGTAAATAATTAAAATTGTGTTATATGGTCACTTTCTAACTATGAGCACAGTTATTTTCCTGCTTAATAAAATATGTGTGTGTGAACAGAATCTAATGGGAACACGATGACGCTGTTCTTCACGTACTTTGTTAAGTTGTGTAAAATTAAATAAGAAAAATGGTAATAGTCTTAGAAGATTAGTTCAAGAATCAAATATTGAAAAGTTTAATTTTGTGAACAATTGTTCCTGTTGTGATTTTATGAATAGAAAATTGTTGTGAAGGAAAAGATGGGATAACAATATAGAGTATACTACAGTTGACCTACATTCAAGTTTTGGACCCAAAATATATATCATGGGGTGTTTTTGAAATAAAAAATAAAAAAAATAAAGTCATAAACTAAATTTAGTTTTTTATTATCAAGTTTCTACCTAAATTAATTTTAATTTAGGACAAAACTCTTTTATACCAACTAAAAAATGCGAAAGTAATAATATAAATACTACATATTTCTTCTCATTTTTTCTTGCTATTTTTTTCTATTATTTTTATTTTTATTTTAAATCAGAGACAATATTTTATTTGTGTTGACTAGGTGAGTAAAAAATTATGAACAATATTAATAAATTGACTATGTTCAAGTTGATGATGTTCTTTTATGCATTTATGTCAGTTTATTATATAAATAAATAGAAGGGGGGAAACAAAAAGTGAATTTGTAATTTTTGTTAAAAAAATTTAATAAAGTGAAACTTGAACATGCTCTTCATACTTGTGATCGAGATAGTCTTATCTGCTTCATTTGCTCTATGATAAAAAAAAAGTGAAGATAATTTAATGAGAAAAAAAAATGAAATGATGCATGAACATTTTATAAAACTGTTTATAATGTACTAATTGTTTTCTATAATCACCCCTCTCTATTGCACGACTCACATTTGAATCCTAAGTAAATGTATTATATTAATACTCTCTTTTTTAATAATTTAAATGTAAATAATTATAAAGTTACTCATTTTTATAATATAATTTTTTTCTCAATTTTGCATTTATAACTATTATAGTGAAGAACGAGTTAAAAAACTTTAAATGGGGTGATGTGAGGATCAAGAGATTTATAGGAAGAGAAATAAGTATTTGAAAAAAAAATACAGCCAGTAGGGATAGAGGTAAGGTTTCACTTAATAGACTCACTTCTCATCCAAAATAACTTTGTATCTTTTGACTAATAATTTATTTACCCATTAGAAAAGGTTGAATATTAAAAAAAAAATAAGAATTGATTTATGTGCATATTAATTTATGATTTTTTACTTCAAAAAATAAAATAAATTACAATCAGTAAACATTAAGATATAAAACATAAGAAACTTTAGAATAATTTATGTTTCCTATTTTATATCTGTTGGAGATCCCACATCGACTAGAGATTAGAACTTTTCATTGTATATAAGTGGATGCAAACCTTAACCTCATGAGCCGGTTTTATGGGGTTGAGTTAGGCTTAAAGTTCACTTCGTAACTACCACCTGCATGAGTAACAAGATATGTGTTGTAAAACAGAACCTAATATAGCAAAACAAAAACGAAAAATAGAGTGTGTGAAACGGAAATGGTTTGTGCGTGGAAAACCCTAGCTTTTTGATTCCGTTGGAGGAGATCTCGGAAGTGCA
>Ga0123342_1005796_pt1 | contig 17639 bp, 9 predicted proteins | sample Turbeawhitnodule_FD_89960 | JGI IMG/M metagenome (GOLD analysis project Ga0123342, IMG submission 89960) | Root nodule microbial communities of legume samples collected from Mexico - Turtle bean Mexico white nodule | ecosystem: Host-associated > Plants > Roots > Nodule | place: Mexico: Nepantla...
TAAAGTAAGGATCAAGCCTAAAGCCAAAGAAGTCTACAAGCCGTCAAAGAATGGGCTTCAAATAAATATCTCTCTTTATAGTTTCTTTTATAAAATGTAGAATGTTTAAATATATAGTTTTTATGAAGGTGCTTAGAGGGAAACCTTAGATACCTCTTTTGTAAAAGCATCTTTAAGCATTAGTTTAGAATTTTATATTTATGATTAAGCATGACGTCGGGGTCGTAGTCAAACCTTGATTACAAACAACACACCAAAGTGATGATCTTGAACCCTTTAAGAACACACAACACCTTTGGCAACAACAGTTTTCAGAACAACCCTCTGAAACTGCACAACACCAAGTCATACAAAAGTACAGTGATTAAGGAAGAAAGGAATATAATACACCTAGATATAATCAAAGATTAAAGTACAGAGAATCCTATTCCACACTTGAGAATGATCCAAAAGCTCTTTGCAATCTTAAAAATTGATTTTGATTAAACTCTCTTTCTTAATTAATGACCAGGAGCGTAAAACAACTTTTTTATACTCCAATGAGATGGTCAAAGCATTTAATTTAAGAACCAAAAATAGATTGAATCATTTAAAATAGATTGGTACAACTTGATATAATTGTGTTAAGTTTTTCAAAAAAAACAACCAGTTGAATTCTCGAAACAACCGGTTGAATTGGTTTGACAGAAAAGTCAAACAAAGTCAAGTTTTTCAAATCCTTTTCAAAATCCACTAAGTGTAAAACAACCGGTTGAATCGACATTTCAACAGGTTGAGTTTTCACACTCTTTAGAAAAACACATATTTTTGAAAAGGATTAAGATTTAATTAACCTTGAATCATCATAAAGAGTATATTAACAAATTCAAATACTTCTAGACACACACACAACCAGCAACAAGGTTGTCAAGCATTGCTCTTGAATTTGGAGACATCAAAGCACCTTGTTCAACATAAAGCAATTCCAATGTTGAATTAGTTTCATCCCAATACCCACCCTTACATACATGGTGTCACTAATGCCAAGGTTAGTGGTGATTGTGGTTATTGACTATAGTTGCACTGTTGGAAAGGGGGAAGATTCATGGTCACTTATTAGAATGGATACTTATAACACTTGAATTGTTCATGTTTTTATAGGCTTATATTGTGTTTCCTAAGTTCTTTTATCTTTTTTATTTATGATTTTTACCATAGATTTGTATTTTTTTTATACTAAATAGAATTTGTAATGAATTTTGTATAATGTATTTTTAAGCTAAAATTTTCGCATAGACCTTCTAATGAGTTGATTCGATTATAATTTTAGTGGATATGCTTTTGAGTTGATATTTGTTCCTTACTTTTTAGTTTCAATGACAAAAAATGGATCATGAAGATTAGAAGTAGTAAGCTAAAAGGAATATATTACTCGAAGTTGTTGAACAAAGGAAGCATTAGACGGTTTAGGAGTTGGAAGACAATTTAGTATAAGATTTATTTGTAATGTAATTTTTTCTCGGGCCTACTTCGGTGTAATTTTACAACTTTTACATTTTTTTATTTTTCTATTTTTACAGTTTTATGCAATTCAGTGTTTGTCCATTGGAGTTCTTCATTTTCTCTCTTCCTTATCTCGCATTTTCTCTATTACTCTTTACGATTTATGTTCTTTTATTTTTTTTTTCTGAAAATTTACATTCTGAAAGTGGTTAAATTCTTGAAATGGGTACAACAAGTATGAAATTCTATTGGATGATCCTTTGTTCAAGTTTTTCTCAAATTCTTTTAGAATTTAGTTCTTGACTAAGAATTTCTTTCTTTGAACATACAAATTGATTGATTATTTTTTTTATTAAACAATGAATTCATATATGAGTTTCTTGCATTTAAGGTTAAAGATAACTTGATCACAGTTTTTGTTTACTATTTCGCTTTACTTGGATTATATTTTCTTCTCTTTATTACAATTCCTTTTAATTTTTGCATTTACTCTCTTATGCACTTAATTATTTTCAATTTCAATTCTTTTTATTTCCATTACAATTTTAATTCCATTTATGCTTTATTTTATGTTTCAAGTTTTTTACAGTTTTTCATTATACGTTTACCATTTTCATGCTTTGAAGAATTCTATTGTTTCTTTTCAATTTTTTTTCTTTACAATTGCACTTTACATTTTTGTCGTTTACATTTTCATTAGACGTTCATATTTTTCATTGGTAGAACTATTAGACGGCGGTTGACTATACAGTGTGATAGTTGCACTTGTTTTCAGACTTTACGAATTCATCTATCTTTTTTCTTTTTCTTTAAATTTAAGCTTTAATTTTACTTACCTTTACATTCATGTATTACTTGAATTGTCTAATACATACTTTATTTTTTTCATCACTGTAATTTCAATTTATGTCCATTTAATTTCAGTTTTGGAGCTACGTTTCAATTTCTATATTTCAATTATTGGTAGACAATTTTCATTAGATAGTCTACTTCCTTACTCTATTTTTCATTTTCATTTGTGTTGTTGTCTATTTTTAATTTTAAACTTCATCCAAAACCCTAATCTTAATTTAGAAAAGAAAGAATATCAAACAGTGGATTCCACCAACATGTGTTCTCAAAATTTGACTCAAGTTAGCCTCTATATTACACTAAAAAGGTGAACTTAGTTTTTGTTTGATAAACTTGGTGCATTGAAAAAGCTTCATCAATACTTTAGATCTGGAAATACATTTCGAAACGTTCAATCTAGAATGTATTTTTTCAGGAATGGATTTATCATGAAAGGGTTTTGATTTTAGGTTTAGGGTGAATTTCGAACTATGCAATCTAGAATCCAAAAATGACTTTGGGATTGTACATTCCGAAAACCAAAAATAACTTTTGAATTGTGCAATCACGAAGAAAAAAAAACTATATAAGAGAAAAACCAGAACCATCCTCAAAATGAAGCAAAAACACACAAAACGACTAAAAACTCAAAAAACAAAAAATGTAACATTATACCACCATCCATCGAATTCACTCAAATGGAAAGGAAACCTAAAGGCCATAGATTTTGGATGGATAAATAAACCCTACAAATCGAATGGATTCATCACCAATTTTAATATCCTTTTTCAATAATAAAATTCACACAAAAAAAGAAAAAAACTAAAAGGATGAACAGAAGACAAAAACTGCATAAACTTATAGAACCAAGAAATCAACCTTAAAAACAACCATAGGAGGAAATACACAATGAAACGTTTAGGGGGCAAAAAAGCTACATGTGAATAGTTTAACACAAATTCGTGAGAAATCGAAATAAATTATAAGAAAATGAAAAAAAAATTCTAAATTTTTAGATCCAAAAAGGAAAAATATGGTTTCGCTAATGAAAGTGTAATTCATGAACAATCTCGATTGCATTAAAAACACTCGTACTTCTTGTATGGATTTTGAACTATGCAATCTGAAAATAAAAAATGACTTCTGAATTGTAAAATTTAAAAAAAAAATAAAAAAAAAATTACTTTTAGATGGTATAACTCGAAAATTAAAAATAATTTCTAGATTATATAATTGTAAGTTTTTTTTTTTAAAGAAAGTACTTGATCCAGGTTATATAATACGAAAGACATTTAGAGTTTTAAATGGTACATTTCAAAAATAGAAAAATGAAATTATTTTATATTTACTCAAGTACATATAGAAAGTATGAAGGTGTAAGAAGAAATGTTTTTTAGAACAAATGGAGAGTGCACCTAATGGTATCGGGCTTGAAAAATTGGGTTGGGCCGAAATGGGATAATATGCATTTGAAGAATCAAAATTGATTCACATACTAAAGGAATTATTTGACGGTAATACTAAATAATAGTTGTGTATTTCATTCAATTTAATATGTAACTATTTATTTCTATTTTCGGACATAATTTTTTTTAAAATCAATAATTATTATTTTTTAAACAATCTTGATCAAACTGCTCGCAATAATGCAGATAATCTTGTCATTTGAACCGTTATTATAATTTACAGTGTATATAAAAACCTACAGTGTATCTTCCTTTCGTAGTTACAATTGTGATAATTAAGGATGGGAAAAAGATGTGATAATAATAATTATTATTATAATAATATATGTATTTGTCTCCAAAGTAAAATTTTATATTTATTCTTATTTTTATATTCATGGGTATGAAATTTTTCTATCTCATTCATATTGGATAATGAATATATTTTATTAATATTAATTAAATATTTGTTTACTGTAAATAAAACTTGAAATGATTAAAGATTCAACATTTTTTTCATTGTTAAATATTAAAGAAGAAATTTTAATTATATAAATATCAAATAGGGTATTAAATAACAATTTTATAAATCGTATACATTTTTATGTGACAAAAATAAACAACAATAAAAAGAGTAAAAAAGACTAAATATGTATCAAAAAGAAATTATCTGATTGAATGAAATTGAGATTTTCAAATTTTGAAATGTAATTTATCGATTGAATGAAACTATATAAAGGAAAAAAATATGTAATTAGAATTGTAATGAGAGTGTGAATAAATTTGATGGATATATAATGAGTTGAATCGTTCAAAGAGAAAAAATGAAAAAAAAATGTACAAGGAAAGAAAGGTTCTATAAATAAAACAAAACTAAAGCCCAAAAGAATAAAGAAGATAAGTTATGTTGCATAATAAACTAAAGTTTACCTAATTGAACACTCGAAAGTGAGTCATACATTTTCATGTGAAAAAATTAATAAATAAAATATTAAAAATATATAAATAATTCAATATTTATCCTACAAACTATTTTGATTCAATGAAATTGAGATTTGTGATTCTAAATACGCAATAGATCGGTTGAATGAAATTTGAAAAAAAATGTGTAATTAAGGTTGAGTGAATTTTGAGCATCTTAATGCACTTTATGGGAGAGAGAATGAAAAGTTGTATGGTGAAAAGAATTTATCCATATGAAATGAAATTATGGACCAAATAAAACACTGAATATAAGTTTTTATATTAGCTAATAAATTATGAGTGTTTTAGTAATTTAAAACAAGAATAAGTAAGGAAATAAAGACGATGTGGAAAGGCAAATACACATCTTTATCCTTATATTAGATTTAAAAACTCAAGTATTATCCATATCGATACTCATACTCAATCAATGCGGTGATTTTTCGTCAAAGTCCGAATGCGTTCACATAATACATGTAAGGATGAATTTATTTGTCATCCCTCGTGATAATAACTCAAAGAATTTGGTTAACTAGGGATGAACACTAGTTAGATCAGGTTTAGAGAAATCTATTATCCAATTTAATAAGAAATTTGGATTGATTTTGTATTCTTTAGTTAATTCAACCTAATTATATATTCATGCATATTTTATCCTTGATGAGGTTAAATTTGGTTGGGTTAGGTCACAAATTTTAAAATATATATTTTTTGTTAAAATTTAATTTCAAAACTTTTTATTAGATTTTTTAGAATATTTTAAAAAATAAAGTATAAGATATTATGTTTAAATAACATAATATTTTAAAAAAAATACTCATTTAGTTAATAGAATAATATTATAATATTTGTATCACTATTATTAGTATTAAAGACCATCACATTGATGGCAAGAACAATTAATTGTAAAATTTTGTTAAACCAACACAAAATTAAGTTACAAGATCAACTTGTTATTTTTTTTTTTGGACCAACAAGCATAAAAGTTTGCAGGAACCTATACTAGATCTTATCATACAAAGCGGTGTTGTTGAATCAAGGTCATGGTCAGACCCCTAGAAGAAAACAAATGTTCTAAGGGTGTTACGCAGCAAACCACTAAGACTCAGTCGTCCCAAAGGCACAATGTCGATATGCCAACGTGGCAACAAAACATCAAATACTACATGCAAAAGGTAAATGTGGAAGCTCAAACAAAAAATCATGATCATTGCTCCATGTCACAGAAGCAATCTCATGAATATGATCAACAACAACACTTCAAAGTCATTCCAACACCCACATTGGACGACTTTGTTGAAGGAAGTCTTGATGACTTCCATCCTTTCACCCTTGAAATCATGAGTGTCACGCTTTTTCATAAATTGATGTGTCCTAATATTGAGAAATATGATGACTCATTAAACACAGGTTTACAATTGAAGGGATACATGACACAAGAAAATTTTTCTACCAACAACTACACAATAAATTGAAGATTTTTCTAATGTCCCAACGTTACAATGATATTATTTCTTACCAATAAATAGACTCCTTTAAACTTTTTGTTTAAGGTTTTCAATTTAATTTAAACATGTGGTCACAAATTCAATCACTTTGAATGGTATCACACAAGGAGAAAATGAACCACTTCAAAAGTATATGGCTTATTTTGCAAAAGCATCTCTTAATATTCCTGGCCTTCACCTAACTATGTCCATGCATGCGATCTTGACAAGACATCGACCAAGTTAGTTTGTCACACAGTCTCTTTATTGACCCACCAAGAAACATGGAAGGATTGTGTTGTCAACAGTCTCTTTATTGATCCACCAAGAAACATGGACGGATTGTGTTGTCAACCGTCTCTTTATTGACCCACCAAGAAACATGGACGGATTGTGTAACTAGGCAATACAGTATATAAGCATCAAAGAAACTATGGAGATGTGAAATATATCAATGAAGGGTGTCACAATTCCATCTTTTTCTTCTACCCTAAACTTCTTGGGACCCTCCTATTGTAGGTGCATAAAAAGGTATAACAATTATATCTCTCTCAACCCTAATCGAGATACCATTATACAAGAGGCATTCAATCTTGAATTGTTATATATCTCACAACCAGTCTTCCCCTCCTCAAACCAACCTAAATAAAAGGCATAGTAATCATTATAACACAAGTCACATAAGCAAGGAGTGCTACAAGATATTTCCATAACTGATTTAAAAGTCATGATTAAAGATAAAATAGAATTTTCAAACATGAAAACAAAATTAAACATCCTTGATTATATAATAGATACTATCTTTACAAACAATAGAATATAATAATAGGTTTTTATAACTTATAAGTTTATATACAATTTTAATCACTAACTAACTCCTCGTCGATAAGATTATTTTTTGGTCAAATTGTTTAACATTTATGGAAAAAGAAGAAAAAAAAATTAGCATCATTTGGGGAATACAAAAGAGGTTCCAAAAACAAAATTTTGTTCTCCTTAGACCTCGACTCAGAGACTTATTCAGATATGTCCAATAATTATATATTACTTAAGAATCAAAGTAAAAAATAATTTAAATATATCTTCATTCTTTAATCTTTCAAAACATCTTATAACAACATTACCAATCTTCAAAACATATAATATCTTGAGTACAATAATTTAGTCTCATTATACTATCTTGAGTTTAAAATACATTTTTATTACTTTCCACTTGTAAACTATGAGCATGAAGACTTTTTTTTTGTTTCCTTTTCTTTTATTTGAGATCAGATGTATCTTGAATCAAGTGGTGCAATTAGTTCTCACTAAGCATTAACTCTTATCTTTGTTTGTGCCACTTTTTTCCTTCTAGTGGCATATAAACAACCTTACCTGATGTGTCAATATACAACTCGAATAAAATATTGTACACATTTACTGACGTTTGATGTCTTAATAAAACTTGTACATATTAAATAGATGGATTTAACTATTACTTTATATTTAATAATAATAATAACCATTGGCGTGATCCAATAGCCTTCGTTCTAGCCAAACCAATAAATGGCCTTTAGTCTACTTTTTCATGTCATGCCACAAATATTTTATTTCCTGTGAACTTTATATATAATAAGGAGTCAATCATATTCTGGATCAAACATATGATAAAGTGAAAAAATAGGTAAAATGTAAATATAAGAGTTATTGATTTGAATTAAAAACAAATCCTAAATATTATGGATTTATATATATTTATTCCACGGAGGCTAAACTCTAAAGAAAAAGCCTTTTGCGTTGATTTCTATGCATTGAATGCGAATTTATTGGTGTATTGTTGAGTAACACATGCGCAGGAAATATCAGTTTTCAACATGAAAATGGTAGCAGATACATGTGATTCTCAGAATCTACGAGTTAGGCACAACAGAGAGTTTTCCTATTTCTTTTTCTTTAGTCTCCTTTCTTTCAGCACAATATCCTCATTTTTGCAATGATGTTATATCGTCACTTTTATTTTTCCTAATAATGTTTTTTTATAATATTTATACAAACGGTTTCATGATAAAAAAAAAGAGAGAAAAAATGGTGTCGTAAATTGACCGAACTAGGGTTTAACACAAATGAGCAAACCTATTTTTGTTTTCGTCAAATATAAAGTGTGGTCGTAGTCAATAATGGAATGTATACCTTTTCCTTTGATTGTCTTCAAAAAGTAACACTGAAAAATATTATTAAAAATATCTAGTTTGAAAAAGACAATGTATTCGAATTTATTAAATATAAATGAATATAATTAATTTTAATACATTGTGAATTAATTAGAAATTGCTTTACTTTTAGCATAATTATTACAAAAGTCAATATTTTTAATGCATAAATTTGGTGTTTAAGCTGGGTCCCAGTTCAGGTTTGGAGGTTCAACTGTCATTCTCCGGATAATAGTTAGCTATTGTTTTTTTTTTTTATATATATACCAAAAATAATTCAATGGGAATATTATTTTTTTTAATAAAAAATAAGATTTTAATTTTTTTTCTCGTTCATTGTAATACATCATCTGTTATCTTTATATATTTCTCACACCCTTTCATAAAACGCGAAATAAACATTGTTAAAAAGGATAGTAGTTATTTGTAAAGAGATGCAAAAAAAAAAACTATAGCTTATTACATTATTTACTTAAATATTTAATTCGCATTAAAATTACAATAAATAAAGTGAACTTTTTAAATATGTCCATAAATCTAAACAAGTTAATAAACTTGTAGATAAAATAACGAGAATGTCTTTTATCTTTGAAGACAAATATTAGTATGTTAAGGATAGTTTTATTATATAGTTAAAAAGACTACTCTTCAATGCTATTACAGGTATGGACACAAAAGTTATAAAAAGATATTAATTTAATTATGTATTTTTTAATTCTTAGTTGTTTCTTTTTATAGAGGTGTATAATCTTTATTTTTATTTTTTGTTTATTTTTTTTATGAGAATGAATATCTCTTCTATTCTTATATTGATTGAAATGAAAACAAATGGTCTCAATATATACAAGCAGTACACTCATTTTAAGTCTAGCTAAAGAGAGAGAATGAAAAAAGTCAATCAATAAATACTAGAATCAGAACAGATTGTCTGAATGAGTACAAAAATAAAAAGACCACTTGAGTATCTAAAGGATTATCATTGTAATCTTAATGTTTTCAATACATCTTCAAGAGTTAAATATCCTTTGAATTATGTTTTGTCTTATAATAATTTATCACCTTCTTATACATCTTTTCTTATGTCTCTTTCTTCACATGTTGAGTCAAACACTATTCTGAAGCTGTGAAACATGACTATTAGAGAAAAGTTATACAATGTAAGATATCTGTTTTAGAGTCAAATCAAACTTGGGACATTACTCTTCTGCCTAAGGGCCATAGGTTCGGTATTCAAAATAAAATATAAGGCTAATGGGACAGTTGAAAGGTATAAAGCAATGCTAGTGGCAAAGGGATATGTATTAGTCGGTATCAGATGAGTCAGTCTCAATGATAGACCGCCCTAGTCAAATAACATATAACATAATAAATACAATAAATAACAGTTATCACTAGAATTAAATGAGTCAATGCACATCCCGAAATATTCGAGAAATATCTCCAATATATAATGGATAAAACAGATTACACTAAATATACAGTTCCCTGAGATTAAGGAACCACTACACGTCAGTTAACAACTGATCTCCAGCCATTATGGCCAAAACCCACAAAGCAATAGAATAAATAGAGCTCTTGAGAAAAGAGTAACGTACGTTTTTTACATTCTACTAGAATACACCTAAATCTAAGCACTGACTTGAGCGTCGGAGTGCAATCGCAAGTACCCACCCACCCATCGACCGAGCATCAGTATTGAAGGAAGGGAGTTTAAGGACATTTGGAGATCACCGACACGTCAGCAATTCTACATCAAGCCTCAGGTACTATCTAGGCCCCTCAGCCTATACAGGTACAGGATACGCACAAACAGAAGACATTAAATACTTTGATACTTTCTCTCAAGTGATCACCATAAGGTTGTTTCTTTCTCTAGCTTCTATCTATAATTGGGAACTGAAACAATTAGACATAAACACAATGTCTTTTTTAATGATTGATCCTCCTTGATTGACTTCTATTCAACTAGGACAAGTTTGTAAATTAAAAAAGGCTTTATATGGCCTTAAGCAAGCTAGTGGAGAGTGTTTTTCAAACTGTTATCCTTTTTGCTTTCTGCGAGATATACTCAATCTATGAATGATCATTCATTTTTCATTAATTCTTTTGAATGATCTTTTACAACATTATTGGTGTATGTGGATGATATAATATTGGAAGGAAATGATAAAGAAGAGATTGCTCGAATTAAACAAGCCTTGAGTCAGATATTCAAGATTAAGGATCTTAGGGATTTAAGATATTTTCTTGGTCTAGAAGTAGCAAGAAGTAAGGAAGGAATAATGGTTAATCAAAGGATATATGCATTGAAATTGTTAACAGATGCAGGTCTTTCAGCCTGCAAACCTGCACTCACTCCTATTGGTAATCATGAAAAATTCTCTGATACTGGAAGTGTTCCTGTACATGTATAGGCTGAGGGGCCCAGCTAGTACCTGTGGCTTGATGTAGAATCGCTGACATGTCGATAATCTCCAAATGTCCTTAAACCCCTTCCTTCAATACTAATGCTTGGTCGGTCGGGGGGTGGGGGAGAGCGGTACCTTCGATTGCACTCTGACGCTCAAGTCAGTGCTTAGATTTCGGTGTATTTTAGTAGAATGTAAAAAACGTACGTTACTCTTTTTCTCGAGAAATCTATTTATACTATTGCTTTATGGGCTTTTGGCCTTAATGGGTTGGAGATCATTTCTTAACTGATGTATAGTAGTTCCTTAATCTCAAAGAATTGTATATTCGATTTAATCTGTTTTATTTGTTATATATTGGAGATATTTCCTGGATATTTCAGGATGTGCATTGACTCGTTCAATGTTAGTGATAACTGTTAGTGATAACTGTTATTTATTGTATTTGTTATGTTATATGTTATTTGACTCGGGCGGTAGGTCACTAAGACCGTCTCGTTCTGAGGTTGCCCGTACTCTAGTAACTCAGACCATTCATTCTTAGAAGGTCCAAGTTATGAGTGGGTCGATCCACGTGTGTTGAAAATCCCCACCTCTTTTAGGGATTCTGACGTTTTGGATAAATTTATATCCAAAGTATCGTTTATAAAACTTGATGCTCCCTCAGACGCGTTGATGGCCGATATATGTGGCTACTCCGACCGAGTTTGTCACGGGCGTGAAAATGTGCCCCATGATTTATTTTTTGTCTATAATACATTTTTTCATGATTTACACATAACCCTTCCTTTTGATGATTTCACTGTGGGGGTTCTTCGAATCCTCAATGTTGCGCTGACTCAATTGCATCCCAATTCGTGGGTGTGTCTTCAGGCGTTTAGAATAATTTATGATATATTTAGGATCATTCCAACACCTCAATCGTTTTTGTTTTACTACAAATCCCCTCCGAGTACTCCAGTTAGTTGGTTGTCTTTGCCAAGTCATTCAGGGAGTGTTCAATTTGCAGCGTTTAACACCTCTTATATTTTTTTTTTAAAGAAAAGTACTTCAAATATTTGTGGAACCTGACAGTCGAGACTATTTTTATAACATAGGGGGTCAAACAAAATTTCCTTTTCATTGAATCCGAAATTCTAGTTAAATTGCCACCTGGCTGTAGTCGTCGATGTCACCTCTGCATAAGGCGATTTTAGTTGTGTTTGAACATTTCCCATATAAGTTGCCTACTCGGGAGTTGGTAGCATTGTACGGGTCGTCCGAGAGCTGGACGAATTTTACTGTTATGTAACTTTCTTGTGTATATGGTCCTATTCATGATGTTGATGGTGTTTAATTCATTTGTGTTTTGCATCTATCATGACTCGGATGGATCCATCCTTGGGGGACCTCATGGCCAACTTGAGACGCCAAGCGACTAATAGGAAGATCAATAACTTTGAAGCGGTTGAGTAGGGAAATCTGGTTGTGCCGACCGACGTAGTGCCTTTACAAGCCATTGCTCCTCCGGTAGCCAAAAAACGAGGTCAGCCTACCTAAACGGCCCAACTTAGTGCAGAAACAGGACCATCCACTAGGCAGTCGTCCATGATGAACCCCTAGTTGGAGGCGGCACCGGGCGTTCAAATTGAGATGACTCTGAAGTTTGTTCCAACCAACAACTCTGTCGCAGAGTGGGTGGAGCTGCAGAGCCGATCGTTGGTGGTCGGCCGAGCTCTTAGGGAAGAGTTGGAAAGAACCATTGCAATGGTGAGCAAGCAGAAGAATGAACTGACCGAGTCTGCTAGTTCGCTTAAGACAACCTTAGAGGCGATGGAAGCTCTTAAGGAAAAAATATGCCAAGACAAGCTCAACAAGCTTAAAAGGGTGAGTTGGCGGTGATGGAGGCAGAGAAAGCTGAACTTGCCAAGGAGAAAGTCGAAGCCGAGGAAAGGAAGAAGACACTTTTGGCTGAGGTGGAGAAGTGTCATGCATTCATGATGCGTATTAGTGAAGATTGCTTTCACCAAGGTCTTTGATAAGCGGCCTTTTACCACAGCGTAACGGTCGAAGACCCTCGTTATGACTTAGATAAGGACGTGGTCAATGCCAAGATGGTGCCAATTGACAGGAATGCTGATACTCCCATGAAGGATGCGGGTGGGGAGAACGTTGTCACTCCCCAAGCCGAACCAAAGCCATCCTTTGAAGAAATACTAGAGCCACTTTAAGTGGTTTTATTCTGGATCTGCAATGTGGGATTTGAACAATTTTAACTATATATTTTTTATGCATCTATGTGAACATTCGGTCGTTCAAAACTACATAACTTGGTGAACTTAATGTGTATGTATTTTTTAATCTCTGCCATGACTGAGTAATTACGCAAAAGTAGTGGCTAGCGGAGCCTTTAGGAATTTGATTAGTATGAATTATATTTATTCACACGTAAAATCTGACTGAGTGGTACGATTTCAGTATTTGATAGTTGGAAAATATGTTGTAAAGGATTCTGACCTTGACTAATTAGTAAAATAAAGTGAACAATTGTACCATTCTAGTCGCACGATCCAATATTTTTGTTTTATTCCGACCACATTAAGCAGTGTTTATATGCTTGTTCTGATTACTCTAAGTAAAACACTGGTTCCGAACGTTATAAACGATAAATATTGGTTATGTACGACGATAAGTACATTTGGAGTTAAAACTCCTATGCAGATCATGTAAACAATATTCGTCTCGACCGAGAAATGAATTTCGGCAATTGCTCTGGTGGTTTTAAACGATGAATATCGTTCTTTCATAACTTGATCATACATGAGTAAATACACAGGTTGATTCCATGGTTTCAATGGATTCGATGGGGTTTATTATGACCGTACGAGGGGTAGGTTTAGTTGGAGAAATAATAAATCAAAGATATGAATTTTATAGTACCTCATTAAGATCTTCTTGGTCGAAAACCCTCCTTAGGGATAAAACGACCGAGCGAGTAAAGAGTATACTGTTTTATTAAACTTTATCAAGTGTAATAAAATTTGAGATACGTGGCATTTCACGTTCTCGGTACATTTGTTCCTAATAAAAATTCTAAATGATAAGCACCGCCTTCTGTTGTTTCTGCAATGCGGAATGGTCCTTCCCAGTTACTCGAGAACTTGTCGTCGTCCTTTCGAGCATCGCTGCGCATGTACCAGACCAAGTCTCCCTTTTGGAAGTTTCTTTGCTTGACCTTTGAATTATACCTTCTCACCGCACGTATCTTGCAAGCTTCTTTTCTTATTGTGCTCTTGTCTAAGTTCGTTAATAAGGTCTAGGCCGATCAACAAATTTTCTTTATTTGGAAGTTTCTTGGCTTGACCTTTGAGTTATACGTTCTTGTCGCGCGTATCTTGCATGCTTCTTCTCTTATTGTGCTCTTGTCTCTAAGTTCATTGATAAAGTCTGGGCCGGTCAATAAACTTTCTTTATTCAAATCCAAATCCAGAGTTTGTCGTTGTAGGAAGGGTTCTCCGACTTCAATAGGAACCATCTCTTTAGTCCCATAGGTCAGGCTATATGGCGTTTCTTGTGTGGTGGACTGGGGTGTGAATCGGTAAGCCCATAAGACTTCGAGAAGTTCGTCGGTCTACTTACCTTTGGCTAGGTCGAGTCTTTTTTTCAACCGATTAAGAATTACTTTATTGGCGACCTCGACTTGGTAGTTGGTTTGTGGGTGCTCTATTAAACTCGTGATGTGTTTGATATCGAGCTTTTCGTAAAATTTAGTCAATCCTCAGTCGGTAAATTGTCGATCGTTTTCAGTAATGATGATATGTGATATTCCGAATCTACTTACAATGTTCTTCCAAACAAAACTTTGGACATTTCGTGTAGTAATGGCCGCCAAGGGTTCGACCTCTATCCACTTAGTAAAATAATCTACGTCAACCGGTTATGTTAGTAAGCCCATTAAAGACTATTTAAAATAATATTTATTTTATATATTAAAATAAGGTTATTAGTAGAATATGGTTTTTAACCTAATAGATAAGTGTGTGTGGTTGTTAAGATACGTAAATACATGCATACAATTGTTGGTTGAAAAGATAAAATTGTTAAATAAGAGAAGCACCGTAAGTAAGAGTGCCCACGTAAAACAAAATATTTTCTTGTTGTTAGCAACTAAAATCGTGCCCCGTTGGCAGGTGGTTTTTCTATTATTATTTTATGCTTTCAATAGGGATAAGATTCTCATGAAAGAAAGTTATTATGAGAGTAGTTATAAAAGGAGCTTGAACACCCTGATAAAGGTATGTTGTTTTTTAGAATGAGACTGAATACTTATTTGATTTTAGTAAGCTCTCACTGATTTGATCATCGGATTGTGATCAACAGGTAGAGGCCCCTTTGTTTCAATGGAGCAACGTTCTAGTGCAACAAGAAGACATAGAACTGATTCCATAGGAGACAGATAGGAAGTGGAGCTTCTCACCAGAGTCAACCGGCGAGAACAACATCCGTTCAACCTCCTTTTTTAGCTCCTCCATTAATTCTTGGCATATCTTACTCGTCATTTCTGCTTTGGTCTCTACTGCAGGAGAGGAGAATGAGTGTCGTGGTGCAACTCCAAAATATAGTTTAATTTCAACCCTTTTTCCAGTTGCACGAACACGACCACAATGCTTAGGTCATCCAATTGCTTCAACCAGGATATCGCAATGACCTTCTGGTACAAAATTACCTTGGGAGCTTTGCTCAACCAAGGAATCCTAAAAGAGACCCAAATCATATTAGTTTTTAATATAATTAATGCTTTAAAATAAAAGAGGATAAAAATAACTCACAATTTTTTCTGAGACTATCTTTGATTGCTCAGAACTAAATGCATCTGACTTTTTAATTTGGGCCATCTTCCATTTTATGTGGCGCAAAGGTGGTGGTGGAGGAGAAGTGACCCATGTATCAGTCTCAGACCCAGTCCCCTGTCAGGATTTCTCTTTTTTCCACCATTAGTGATTACTTAAGCTTTTGATACCTCGAACGAGACAGTACGTGCAATGTAACATTCTTTACTGCTATGTCTTGAGCTTTCTTCCGACGATCCTATCATAAATGAAATAAAGAAAGTGAATCAAATAATATTAAGTTATTAATGTTATATAAATAAAAATAGTTAAGTAACTTCACTTACCTTCCACACTTCACATTTACGGCTTTGAACAAAAAGATGTCATGTCTCTTCATCAATATGTTTGTACTTTAAACAAGGATTTTCACCTTTATACTTGCCAAAAATATATTTCGTCGTCAATGTTGACTTAAACTGACGAAATTTAATTCCGATATTAGATATGCTCTTTTGATCGAAGCGGTTCCACTTTAGGGATTTTAAAATTTTCCTGCAAAATAATATCATCAAATTAAAATTGATCAATGAATATTAAAAAGCATTATATGATAACGATAATAATGTAAAGCTTACCCGAGCATCCTCCCAGAGCATGTTTTGATCGACCTCTGACACACCATCCCATGAATTAATCAAAATGGAGAGCCTCTCACAAGAAAAGTCTCAACATTAGGACCATAAGCCACTCCAATGTCAACATGTGTCTTATCACAAACAACACATCTCAATGAGAGACGCTTCAGTCTAGTAGGTCATCTGCTGCCTTGTTCAGATCGGGGTCTGATTGGAGTCTGATCATCACCCATATTTATGTTAAAAAATTAGGTAACAAACATTAGTTAATCTACATCGAAAAAAAAATCATATAAAACAAATACATAAAATTCTAAATGTGTATTATAAAAAATATTTCTAAATTTATTACCATAATGGGTTGAATGTCCATATGTAAATTCCTTCACTGTGGTCTTTACGGGTTGCATGTACATACTCAACTACATCATCATATTTATTAATTATCATTGGTGTGAATGAACGGGGTCAGCATTTTCAATATCATTTATGGCCTCTCCTTGTTTTTTTTATGTGTAAAACGACTTACCAATGTTCTGTCGTAAGATCTTTGACGTAGAAAACCTAAGATGCTTGTTGAACCATTATAAATGGTTCATCTCAATACCCTATCTTTCGAAAGTCCATTAGTCTGAATCATGTTTCATCAATTTTAACCCCACTTTTATTGTCAACTCATTTACACTTGAAAAATGGAACAAAAAAGTTAGTATAGTCAACCTCCCATATCTCTTCTATAAACCCATAGGATGCCATTGATCCAAATACATGATTTGTATCTTTCGAAGTGGAAAATTGTACATTGACTCGGCTTCAAGAGTAACACCAGAATTTTGAAGTGTATTCTTTTCATCATAGACATCGTGTAAAATATACAATTGTTCTCTTCGTAAATTGTACAAGAAATGACATCAAACTTCAATCCAACAGCCAACCAGGTCAAGGTCTCTGATGTCGTTGAATCCTTTAGCACCTCGTATTTAAACCAATCCATGAAAGTTCTATTATGTTCCATCAATACCCATTTCTCTGGTTGTCTTGTGTTATTTGCTTTCACAATTGCTTTATGAGAATCTATGTAAGGTATAACTTCATCTATGTTATTCAATATATACAAATTTGCTTACATATGTACACCATACTTGTAGAATGCATGTAGTGCCATGAATTAGCTGGAAGACCTATTGGATTTGCTTTTGACATGTACTCTGAACAAAATTTAATACTTTCTTCAGTTATGTACCTTTCAATCATTGAAGCTTCTAGACGATAATGATTTTTCACATAACCTTTCAAAATTTTCATATACCGCTCAACAGGATACATCCATCTTAAGTACACTGGTCCACACAATCTAACCTCTCTTACCAGATGCACAACTAGATGAA
>Ga0123342_1005797_pt1 | contig 17635 bp, 13 predicted proteins | sample Turbeawhitnodule_FD_89960 | JGI IMG/M metagenome (GOLD analysis project Ga0123342, IMG submission 89960) | Root nodule microbial communities of legume samples collected from Mexico - Turtle bean Mexico white nodule | ecosystem: Host-associated > Plants > Roots > Nodule | place: Mexico: Nepantla...
CATAGATGACTTTGACGTCTTAGCCGCAAAGTTTTCTACTCAATATGCCACCAGCCGACCGCATCACATGTCCTCCATGTCTCTCCTAGCGGTACAACAAGAGAAAGGTGAATCTCTTAGAACTTTTTTAGATAGGTTCAACAAAGCATGTATGAATATCCGAGGGCTCAAACAGGAACTTGCATTACACCATTTGGTTTCGGCCATCCGGCCGAGTCGTTTTACTGAAAGTCTCATCAAGAAGCCACCTCAAGACATGGAAGATCTTCACACTCGGGCAACCAAATTCATGCAAATTGAGGAACACATTGACTATCACCAACGGTTCAAAGCCGTCAGAACCGGAGTCCTCAAGGATCAAACCCCGAGCAAAGAAAGAGAAATCGAGACAGAACGGACCGTCTGGACCACTCCGAGGTCCAACCGGAACAGAGGAGCTCGAATTCCCAGGTTCAATAGTTACACCCCTTTAACTGTTCCCAGGGGGCGAGCCTTAGATGAAGCATTACAAACGAAGTTAATTCCGACACTAAAATGATATCAAACACCACCGAATGCAGATACTGCTAAACATTGCCAGTATCACCGTAATTTCGGTCACACGACCGAGGGATGTCAAGCGTTGAAGGACAAAATCGAAGAGCTCATCCAGGCTGGCCATTTGCGGCAGTTCATCAAGAAGACAAGAAATTCAAGATCCCCACCACGAAGCACCGATCGTTCGTCCCGTGGCAACGACCGGTCATACCGCAATGACTATAAACGCTGAACTGACCATGGCCAGGTTTCACGAAAACGCAGTGAAAGCCCTGTTCGGCGTACGGGCGCCCGCAGCACCAGTCCCGACCGAAACGCCCGACCTCGCCAACGAGTTTGCGAAGTTATCAAAATGATTGCCGGACCAGTTACCTTGGGTGAACCAAACCACGAAATAAACTACATAGCAGGAGGCTTTGCCGGTGGCGGATGCTCTAATTCCGCCCGAAAGAAACATCTCCGGGCCATTTAGTCCGCTCATACTACTACGAGAAGGCGTCCACACATACCTCCGATCACTTTCACTGATGACGACTTCACAACCATAGATCCAGCCCAGGACGACCCTATGGTGATTACTGTGGAGATTGACAAGTTCGCAATTGCCAAGACTTTAGTAGACTAAGGTAGCTCAGTCGACATACTTTACTGGGAAATCTTTAAGAAAATGCGCATCTCAGAAGCAGATATTCAACCCTACAATGAAAGAATTGTAGGATTCTCAGGTGAACGGGTCGACACTAAGGGGTATATAGACTTATATACAACCTTTGGCGAGGAAGACGGTCTCCATAAAACAATAAACGTACGATATCTTCTAGTTAACGCCCAAACTTCCTACAACATCTTCCTCGGTCGTCCGTCCATCAACAGGTTAAAAGCCATTGTTTCCACCCCACACTTAGCCATGAAATTCCCCTCGACAAATGACGACATTGCAACAATCCATGTCGATCAAAAAACTGCTAGAGAATGTTATGTTGCGAGTTTGAAAAGTGAGCCAACTCGGCGGCTCTGCACGGTCAATCCGGACGACTGACTCCCACAAGAGGATGATCCCCGACTCGACATTCAGGAAGGCGTATGTCCCGTCGCCATATGATAGCCCTTGTTGACCTCGATCCTCGTATGGACAATCCCCGTATGGAAGCAGGAGAAGATTTACATCCATTCCCACTCTGTGATGATCGCCATGCTATACATATTGGCACCTCACTGAAGCCGGACGACCGAAAAGCCATCGGCATGACGCTTGCGAAAAATGCTGATCTTTTCGCATGGACGACAGCTGACATGCCTGGCGTAGACCCGAAGGTCATTACTCATCGATTATCACTGTATAAAGAAGCTAGGCCAATAGCTCAAAAGAAAAGAAATCTAGGAGAGGAACGACGTCAAGCCGCACGTGACGAAGCTGATAAATTGTTACAAGCTGGATTCATTCGGAAAGCCCATTACACTACATGGCTAGTCAACGTAGTTATGGTAAAGAAAGCGAATGGAAAATGGCGAATGTGCGTTGATTACACGGACCTCAATAAGGCATGCCCAAAAGACTTTTATCCTCTACCTACCATTGATCGTCTAGTTGACGGGGCGGCCGGGCATCACATTCTCAGCTTCCTCGATGCCTATTCAGGTTATAATCAAATCCAAATGCACCCGACCGACCGAAAGAAGACGACCTTCATGACTGATTCCGACAACTTCTACTATGAAGTTATGCCCTTCGGACTCAAGAACGCCGGGGCCACTTATCAAAGGTTAATGGATCATGTGTTCCACGACATGATCGACCGGAATGTTGAAGTCTACGTCGATGACATTGTTGTCAAATCTGACTCATGTAAGCAACATGTTGCTGACCTAAAAGAAGTTTTCCAACCTCTCCGGCAGCACCGGATGCGACTCAATCCTGACAAATGCGCGTTTGGCGTCGAGGGAGGAAAGTTCTTAGGTTTTATGCTTACTCACCGTGGCATAGAAGCTAATCCAGAAAAATGTCAAGCCATTTCCGAAATGAGGAGCCCCAGCTCCATTAAAGAAATTCAGAGACTCATCGGTCGGCTCACCGCCTTGTCCAGATTTGTTCCTAAGCTTGCAGAAAAAACAAGACCCATAGTCCAATTATTGAAAAAAGCATCTCGCTTTGAGTGGTCGGCTGAATGTTAGGAAATCTTCCTCCAATTGAAAACCTTTTTGTCCTCCCCACCGGTCATCCAGAAACCGGATACCCGAGAGCCGATTATAGTATATTTAGCTGTTTCTAACGAAGCTGTTAGTTCAGTCTTGGTGCAAGAGATTAATTCTGAAGAGCGTCCGGTTTATTTCGTTAGTCGCGCCCTCCATGGCGCCGAGGTCCGATACCAAATGATCGAAAAGGTGGCTATGGCTCTCATCATTACCGCCCGACGGATGCGTATGTATTTTCAAAATCATCGTATTATTGTTCGGACAAATTACCCTATTGTAAAAATTCTCACTAAACCAGATTTAGTCGGACGAATGATTGGATGGACAATAGAATTATCAGAATTCCATATTCAGTACCAACCACGAGGGGCTATCAAGTCGCAAGCCCTTGCTGACTTTGCAGCCGAACTCACTCCTTCCTCGTCCAGGATTGCACACTCATCGTGGATTTTATACGTGGACGACTCCTCCAATAAGCGGTCGTGCGGCGCTGAAGTCGTTTTGGAAGGACCCGGCGAGATTGTTATCGAGCAAGCCTTAAAATTTGAATTCAAAACTTCGAACAATCAGGCCGAATATAAGGCCATTATAGCCGGTTTACGCCTCGCTCAAGAATTGGAAATCGCTAAGTTAATTTGTAAAAGTGATTATAGGCTCGTCATCGGTCAGCTTAATGACGAGTATGAAGTCCGAGAAAGCTTTCTGCAGCGATACTATCACTTAGTCAAACAGCTGATGAGCACATTTTCAGAGATATCCATGCAACACGTTCGACGCGATCACAATACTCGCGCGAACGCCTTGTCCCGGCTGGCAACCACGAAATGTAAAGGAATACACCGGTCGGTTATCCATGTTACGCTTGCACGCCCAAGCATCGACCTACAGGAATGTCTAACGACTAACTCGGAATCTACTTGGATTACCCCAATTAAGCAATATTTACTTGATGGTACATGTAGTCCTCAAGGTGAAAAAACCATGAAGCAACAGGCTGCCCGGTTCGTCTTAATCGACGACTATCTTTATCGTCGTGGTTATACCCGACCACTCCTTAAATGTTTGACACCCGATCAAGATTCCTATGTCGTCCGGGAATTGCACGAAGGTATTTGCGACACTCACTCAGGCGCACGAACAATGGCCGCCAAAGTATTCCGAGCCGGATACTATTGGCCGACCGTCCAAGGCGACTGCACCAATTTTGTCTAGAAATGCCTTAAATGTCAAGAGTTTGGTACTTTGTCCCACCAAAAACCTGAGGAACTTCATTTTATGTTATCACCTTGGTCGTTCGTCCAATGGGGTATGGACATCATTGGCCCTTTCGCCCCCGGTAAAGGCCAATGTAAATTTTTACTGGTCGGCATTGATTACTTTACCAAGTGGATTGAAGCCAAGCCTCTGACCGCGATCACCGCTCGCAATGTCCAAAATTTCATATGGAAAAATATTGTTTGTCGTTTCGGCCTTCCACAGATCATCATCACCGATAACAGTCGGCAGTTTACCGACCGGACGTTAGCTGAATTTTACGAGAAGCTCCACATCAAACACATCGCCAGTTCGGTCGAACATCCGCAAACAAACGGCCAAGCAGAAGCTGCAAACAAGGTCATTCTGAACGAGCTGAAGAAACGTCTCGGCCCAGCCAAGGGTAACTGGACTGAAGAACTCTTAGAAGTCTTATGGGCATATCGCTGTACCCCTCGGACGACTACACAAGAAACGCCGTACAGCCTAACGTATGGCACTGAAGCCATGATCCCCGTCGAAATTGGAGAACCTTCTCTCCGTCGGCAAGCCCTTGATCTTGATCTGAACAAGGAAAGTCTCTCAGTCGGCCTAGATCTCATCAACTAACTTCGGGACAAGTGTAGAATTCGAGAGGAAGCATGCAAAATCTGGGCAGTCAGAAGATACAATTCCAAGGTCAAACCGAGACTGTTCCATAAAGGTGACTTAGTATGGCGAATGCGAGGTGACGCCCGGAAGGAAGGCGGCAAGTTCTCTAGCAATTGGGAAGGACCATTCCGCATAGCAGATACAGCGGCTGGTGGAGCTTATTACTTAGAACATTTATCTGGGAAGGACATACCGAGAACGTGGAATGCCACGCATCTCAAATTTTATTACAGTTGAATTAATGAGGGTGTACTCTTTCCTCGCTCGGTCGGTTTTTCCCTAAGGAGGGTTTACGACCGAGAAGGTTTTAACGAGGCACTATAAACCAGAATCCACGTCTCTCCTATTTCTTTTATTACTCACAATCTATGCCTCGTTCGGCATCTGAATTATCAAATTATTACTTTAACGTAATCAGAATTATCTATGCCTCGTTCGACATCCGAATTATCAAATTATTACTTTAACGTAATTAGAATTATCTATTCTTTGTTCGGCACTCATTATTGCTTCTTGTCATTGGAATAATCTATGCCTCGTTCGGCATCCGAATTATTAAATTATTACTTGTGTAATCTGAAACAACCCATGCCTCGTTCGGCATCCGAATTATCAAATTATTACTCGTGTCAACTGAACAATCTATGCCTCGTTCGGTATCCGCATTAATAAAGCATTACTTGTATAAACTAAACCATCTATTACCCAGGTTCAGAAATTATAACCCCTTCGGCCTACGCACTTCTCCTCAAAAAGTAGTTACATATACTACCCGACCGATCATAAACATACCAACTGAAATTATAAATATTCAAAATACAAGTGTATATTGCCCACATGCCGGGTCCAACAATATTTTACTGAATATTGTTCATCAATTCTTCAAACGAGGCGTCTGGTTGTGGCCCAGGGGTCTCCGCCTCGGCCTCCTCATTAGGATTGTCAATGGGGTTGGTCGGCACCAGCTCTCCATCCACCACCACCTTCTCTATATCATACCGGTCGTCCTCCGCCGGTATCCCATGCAAACAAGCCGCTTGTTGGATGCCCAACCAGAAGTACTCCTCACTAATGCGAAGCATGAAGTCTTGACACTTAGCCACTTCAGCTTTTAGAACCTCCTCCCGGTCGGCCCCCTCCTTCAGCTGCGCCTCGAGGCCCCTTTTCTGCTCCTCATGCGCTTTTATGGCCGCCTGTTTCTCTTCTATCTGGCCCTTCAGCTTTTCGGCCATCTCGGTCGACACCTTCGAAGCTTGGTTGGCCTCGGTTACCTCCTTCTTTAAACGAGGAACAATGACGGTTGTCACTCTCTCGAGCTCCTCGACGACCGTTCGGCTCGCTATGAGCGCCCGACTTTGTAACTCCAACGTTTCCACCATCAACTTGGTTGTGGGGATGGTAGAAAAAACTTCATTCTCCTCCGCGGTCAGTTCCACCTGCAAATGGGCCGCTACTTCCATACCGGCCGATAGCAATGTTGGCTCAGAGGTCGCTCGGGAGGGCCCGGCTCGGCCTTCTTGATTCCCTTTAGAAGGTCGTCCCCTCTTCTTGGCAGCCGCCGCGGCCGAAACACCCACAGCAGGTACCGTCGTGGCCGGCTGAACTGCCAATGCCCCACTCGCCTCGAGCGAACCCACCTACCGATTCCTTTGTCGGCGTAAGTCGTTCATGTACGCGCTAAGGGATGCATCCGTCCGAGTCATTATCTCTGCAAAACATACATGAATTATACACTATTAATGAAACAATCCGACCAACCAAAATTGCAAAGTAACATACCAACAAAATCCGCCCAAGGGTCGGACGACGTATATAATGAAATATTATCTCCCTCGTGGGCAACTTGTGAGGGAGCTGGTCGAATACCGCCATTTCAGCCTTGCCCAACACCGACACGGCCGTTCGGGAATTAGTAGTAAGAGAGGTTGGATTCTGCGTCCAATGAAAGGGAAACTTGGTACCACCCTCGGCCAGGTAAAAATGTTCTCGGCCGTCCGGCTCCACAACACTTTGAAATATCTTTCCTTGAAGTTCTTGTATGACGTGGTGAAAGCCGCAAAACGCACACTCCTAGGACGACTCACCAACGAAACCCAACTCACTGGGTTGGACGGATACGTGTTGTAATAAAACAAGAAAACTTCTACTCTAGGCGTCAGGTCAAAAAGTTGACACACCATTCGGAAGGCCTGTAAGCACGCCCATGAGTTCGGGTGAAGCTGAGTAGGTGCTAGGTTGAGAAACCTTAGCACATCCGCCGTAAACTCATCGAATGGCAATGTCACTCTTAAATCAACAAACAAAGTGTTGTAAACAAAGAAAAAAATCTACCGGGGCGTTTTCCCTCCCATGACACACGCGGTCGGTGTACCCACATATCTCGGCAACTACGATGTCCGACGGTAGACCCGAACGTACGAGGGGGGCCTTTGCTATCACTTTATCCAAGTCATCATATTTCCTAAGCGTCGTAGCGGTATTTCTAATGGCACTCTCAACCCAGTCATTCGTCGGACCCATATACCCACTAGTACTTTCGCTACTACCGGACGATGACTCCCCACTCTCGCTCGACTCTCTACTTACTATTCTATTTCAAGAAAGTTGAGACGACATAACTAACCTTTCGTTCACGAATCGATGCTCGGTCGACAATTACAGATCGTAGAGCAACACAACTCGCAATATGGACTCGACAATCGGAGCGACTCGGATGCCGAATTCAAGGAAACGTGGTATCCCTGCAAATGGGAGCGCTATTTATAGCATTTCCTTCTCACCCTCATCCGTTAGATATGAATTCATCCTACGGCCTCTATCAGCCGGAAGACGAATCGTCACTTAACCTACACCGTAAGATCCATCTCCGTCGCCTTCGACAAAAAGCGAACGTCCAATCATACCGTTATAATTAATGTCTGACACCTCGGAAACCCCAACAATCATTACGACTCTTCGGATTTTATTCACCTCGAGCCTGGGGGGAAAGTGTACCGGTAGGCACCGGACGGACACACGTGGCCGACCGACCAAATTCATAATAAATGATATTTACGCGATAACCTAAAGCGGTTAAGATACACCTCCGAAAAATAAGGAGAACGTGATTAAAGAAGATATGTTCTCCCGGTATCCTGGTACATAACTGACAAGATTTACTCATAACCACCCTAAGCCCAAGGAACAGAAAGTCCACTAGGCAATCCTATAAATATTGTGCTCAGGCCAAAGAAAGGTACGTTTTTCATCCACTTACTAAACCACACTTAGAATCTCTCACTTATTTGAGCGTCGGAGTGCCTTCGCAGGTACCCTCCCCCGCCCGACCGAAGGAGACACCAAGAAGGAACGACCGACCGAAGAAGAGGAAGATCGACACATCAGTAATTATACTACATCAACCGACCGTGCCTGGGCCCCATCTCTCCACTCAGGTACAGTTAATATATGAGTTTTGATCTAGTTCTCCCATATTTTTGTATTTTTTTTAATAATACATTTTTCATGTGATGAAAAATGATTGTTGTGTTTTTGTTAACATATGAGTTTTGCTCTGCTTTTCCATATTTTTTTTATTTTTGTTTTTGTTTTTTAATAATATTTTTTCATGTGATGACGAATGATTGTTGTTACTGAACTGTCAGCCTAGTTGAGATGTCAAGATGAAAGTTTTTAAAAAAAAATAAAAAATAAAAATATAAAAAATTCTCAACATGAAATAGCTCACATTTTATTTTCATTTTTATAAAGAATTAGGTTCAAATTAGGGTATTCGAGAATCAAATTCAGATCAATTTTTAGTGTGGGAGTGACTAGATTGAGAATTCGATTTCTAGGAAATTAAATTCTCAATTTACACATATCTGTACTAAAAAATAATCAAAAATTTATTCTTGAAAAGCTAAAATATAATTTGATTTTTCAAATTTCTTTTTAAAATTAGAGAGGGAAAAAGAAAAAATATATAATGACACTATTCATGGTTAAAAATTGAGTAAAATTTAATTAATTAGAAATTGAATTCTCAATATGAATAAAAAACAAAATAAAATAAATTTGGAAATTAAAGCAGAAAAAAGTTTATTTGAGGAAATTTCTTTTGAATGGGTATATTTTGAAAAAAAATAAAAATCCCAACGATATAGAAAATGGGTTTAGTGAAAATGGCAAAGCCGCAAAGTTTTATTATGATATAACCTCTGTTAAGGTGCATAGGCTTTTACAAAAGGAACGACAATTGCATGTTTACGAATGAGTCTCTTTTGTGGTGCCACCAAAATGCACTTTAGAAATAAAAAAAAATGGAGTAATTGAAAATTAATTTAAACACGTAAAATTTTACATAGTGAATAAATCATAAATATTTTCAGCTACAATTTTTTAAAGTAGCTATTATAGAAGTAATTGATTTTTCATGTATTTATATTGTCCATTAGTATTTAATCAAATCACAAGGAATGAACAATGTTAATTTATACCATTGTAATTAAAAGAGAATGTAAAATCTTTTTACATTATTAAGTTACATATTTCTTTTTTATAAAATCTGATAAAGTTATCCTTCATCTATGATTTGATAATAAAATTGGAATGAAGTAGTTTAAAAATACCTAATATATCAAACACTGTTTAAAAATATTGGAGTTGAAGAAGGTTTTATTAATTTAAAATAATTTAACCAAGCTGAACATGAAGTATATACATGTTAATTTGTTGACGTTATTAGATAATAAAAAAAAATCTCATATAATATTTTAGATTTTCAGTTATTACTAACTTTTCAATTGTAAATGTTTTTATTAATTGTGACTGTTTTATCAGTTATCAATGGAAACATAGTCCGTCTGTGCATTTTTTAGTTTTTTTTTTACAATAATTATATATATATATATATATATATATATATATATATTTATGTGTATTTGTATGTATGAGAGATATGTTATTGAGTTTTAAGAGATTTGAGGAAGGAGAGAGATAAACTAAGAGAGAGAAAAAATAAAAAACTGCTCAACATTCAAAACTTCTTCTGATAATCAATTTCCTGCTAGTTAAGTGACCACACATAAAATAAAATAAACTACCAATCTCTCCAACTCTCCTGCTAGTTAAGTGAGAACAAATAAAATAAAATTTTACAATTAAAAAAATTGTTTATTTAATAAAGAAGAATATCAGTTTAAAACAGAAAAATGACCAATTTCTCCACTCTCATGCTAGTTAGGTGACTACAAAATAAAATTAACGTTTCAATCTTTTCACTCTCCTCTCAGTTAAGTGAGAACAAATAAATTAAAAATTAAAAAACTTCTTTATTAAATTTTAAAATTATAAAATGTCTAAATAACCAAAATAAATTAATAAAATAAAATATTAAGTAAGGATAAAATAGAAAAACAATTTAGAGCAGTTAGAGTCCCTTTATATATAGGTATAGATAACTCAGTTATAACTGCTATAACTACTCTGAGTTATATACTCAATCAGTTATAACTGTTTTATCAGCTCAATGTAAGTAAGTATAACAATTTTTTTATTAATGAATATATTATTATCTTTTCTTCCTTTTCTTTTCTTTTTTTCATATGAAATATACAAAAACTAATACAATTTGTTACTTATAATAATCATGAACTATTGAAATATATTTTTCTCCAATTGAAAAATGTTAAAATAATTTTATAGTAAATCACTCTATATTATTGAAATAAAATAGTTATGGTATTTTCTGATAAGTTATGTGAATTGATTTCAAGATCAATGTCTAATCTCTCAGAAAATGTGGGAGATGAATCTGATCTAACTCTTGCAGAAATCACGATCCCTTCTTAGTAAAATATGCAAAATTAGAATGTATACCATGAAAGGGTAGGTATGCAACAATTTTTTTTTTCTCGAAATCTTCATGAATGGTCCTGACTTTAACATGCTTTTATAGAAAACAAATAAGCCAGGCACCAACCATACCGTTTCATTGCCTTTACATTTATTTATTAAGAAGAAACCAAAATGACAATGCACCAAGCAAACCAGGGACAACAAGAAATTATTAGCCAAAGCCATGATATATTAAAAAAAGCCTTTAAAAAAAGGTTTCCAAGTGGACAAATAATAAAAAATAAAAACTAATAAAACATGACAGTCTAATCTAAGTAAGAGAGAGAACCAAGATTTGGTGTTACCACCACTCACCACTATGCCAAAAAAGAAGCATGGAAAAGTAAAAATCTCAACTTTTTTTTTTTCTTTTTTGAAAATTGGGTTCATGGCAAGCAATGTGTTTTAACGTCCATTAGTTGTGGCATGCTATATATAGGCATTGAGGAGGGACACACACAGAGCGAGTCATTGCCTTGTCAAAATCCTTTAGACCAACGTTGTCTTCGGAGCCTCATTTTACATAGGTTGTTAAGTTATTATCTTTGTTGTTGTTGTTGTCATCCACAATATCCGGGGTACCCGTTTCTCAGAGTCATACTTTGCTTAAAAATCTTGATACCCTTTGGTGAAAAATCGCTTCTGGGGTCTTAAAGGACCAAGCTTGGATTGAGGGTCGTGATGGAACAGAAACACGTTCTGTTGTCAGCATTGAGTGTTGGGGTTGGGTTAGGTGTGGGGCTTGGGTTGAGTTCAGGGCAGAAATGGGTTGGCGGGAATCGTGACTCTGATGAGATTTCCATGGAGCAGATTGTGCAGGAGCTCAGGAGGCTGGTGGTAGAAGGAAGGGACGGAAAGTGTACATTTGAGGAGTTTCCATATTACTTAAGGTGATTTTGAGATTTTATTGGAATATAATAATGGTATAATATGACTCAAACTTGTGTTATTGATTTCTGTGTTTTTGTTACTATTTTGACCCTTCAGATTGATATTTAAGCATTGACAGCATTTTCTGAGGGTATGTTTGAATTTATGATATAGTTGTGTATTATGATAAACTTGGGTGTCAAAGGTGTTTTAGACATGGATCTCTCATCAGTTTGACTTATAAATTTCATGGCAATCTGCTATGAATCTTCTGGTAGATATGATTTTGATACTCAATATGGGGCTTCTATGGTGGGTTTGATCTTCTTATATCTTTGAGATTTTATTGATTGTTTGTTGTTGAGTTCATCTTTGCTTCTTTGTTAAACCCAAGCTTCAAGAGATTTTCTCTTGCCATAGGTTTCTGTGGTTTTTAAAAATAAAAATTGTTGCATTTTGAGTATATGTTGGGTTTGAAACAGGGAAGCTGCTGATATAGTGATGCATTTTTTCCTGATAAATGTGTGCAGTTTCACTGAAATAGATCGAAGAATGAATCGGATAGCGTACTTTTAATTTGTACTTTTTGTAATCAAAGGATAGCTTATTTGAATATTGTACTTGGTGCTTATTATGTGCACTTGCATTGATTGTAGATTTGTTATAGGTCATATTATTTTTCTGATTAAACATGTATACTTCAGATTAACTTCATCCTCTTCTTAGATTATGGGACAATTGTCTTTTAGACTTATCTGTTTCTTGTCTACTTAATATTGGTGGTTCCACTCTGCTTCAGAACATATAAATGGTGATCACAGTAAATCTGCACACCCTAATTCAAATTATTAATACTTTTTAACATTAAAAGATCACACTTGTGTGCTCAGAAAAGCTACAGTGATTGAGACTCTAATTCAAGTTGTGATAACAACCCCTTATGTGAAAAAGTGACCAACTGCACAAGACTCTCACCATTGTGTGGCTTAGGAGGGTCAGTTGTAAACAATTTTGGAGTGTGTTCTGAGGTTTTTCTGCATCTACAAGTTATGATCTCCATGATGCAAAGGCACAATCTAACAATACCTTGATGTACTAAAAATGAAAAAAAAAATGTTATGTAATTCTATAGTCTTTGAAAATTCCTGATACAAGATGCTCATACAGTCTTTACAACAGCAACTGGGATCTTCTATATTCCTTTTCTGCTTTAATATTTTCTAGTTCATAGGTCAGTAAGTTGGTATATAACTACTACTAAGGAAAGTTTAGATATGGGAATGTCGTATTGTTTGTTGTCTACTGCAAGAAAGAAATTGAATTCCTTCTATTGTTAATTGTGGATCTTGGACTTAACTGAATTCAAGTTCTAGCTTTTTGCCTTCTGATTTTATATTCCAAGAATTACATGCTACGTTAAATGAGCCATCATATGATTCCTGCCTCTAGTTTCTAAATTAGTTTTCTATTTAGGACAAAACAGGTTTTTGTAAAAGTATTGATTCCCTAGATATTGTCTATATTTATTGTGGAGCTCATGCCCTGTTCTTGTCCCAGGTGGATTTGATCTAATCATTGAGGAATTTGATATAGTAATACCCTCTTATAGCACCATATCTTACGCATGTTTTTAATGTGACCATGCAGTGAAAGAATTCGAATTTTGTTGACAAGTGCTGCATATATTCATTTGAAACATCTTCACTTTTCCAAGCACACCAGGAACCTCTCGCCAGGAAGCAGGGCTATTTTGCTATCTGGTCCAGCAGGTATAGTGTGGTAGAATTTAATCTTGTCCTGCAGAATTTTCTTTTTTGATTTCAAGTTGGTTTGACTAAAGCTATTTATTTATAAATTTTGAAGAATCTTATCAGCAAGCCCTTGCCAGAGCTTTAGCTCATTACTTTGAATCAAAGCTGCTGTTGTTAGATATTACTGACTTCTCTGTGAAGGTAATTTTTCATTGCTTCTCATTTTATTTGCTTTAGCTGGTCATGTACATATATTCTTACCTTATATGTTTTTCCCTTGAACAGTTGCAGAACAAATTTGGATGTTCCAGAAAAGAAACAGTAAGTTTACCCTGCTCAGTTCTATGTCATTGTTGACATGATGAAATTGCAACTTGCTAGCTTCATTTTATATTTACTAAAAATAGAAACATTGAGATCATGTAATTTTTGGTTTGACTTATTTGCTTCTGTTACATAGTGTTTGAAAAGGTCAATCTCGGAGGCAACCTTGGAGACAATGTCTGCTTTGTTTGGTTCCTTTTCAATGCTTTCTTCAGCAGGAGAATCAAGAGGTACTATTGAAATAAAAGTCAATGTTTAAAGTATGAATTTTTTTATTCAATAATAAATGTCAATGTTTAAATGTTGAAGACTTGAAGATATGAAAGATTTTATAATTCATGTATTGCTTTGACATCTGGTAATAGGTTTTGTTTTTTGTTAGTATAATGAACAGTGCTCAGAGTTTTGACTTTGCAAATGGTTGTAGAGACTCCATATTATCCCTTCTCATTTTTCAAGATATTGTAATCATTGATACCTGTATTGGCTGTAATATTTATGTTGCTAACTTAATATATAGAGCTATTACTTCATTGATTTTGATTGATAATTTCTTTTGAAGGAATTGTGCGTCAACAAAGCAGTGCTACTGAAAGTTCCAATCCTCCAAAGCTTAAGAGGAATGCTTCTGCTGCATCTGATATAAGTAGCACTGCTTCCCAGTGTGGTCCAACATTTCCAGGTTATACTTTATAACTATAGGTTATCTTATTAAGCAAGTATTAAGTTGCTAATCCAATCAAAGATTAATGTGAACATCTGCTTTGAATTCAGTAGTGTACGATGAAGGGTGCAGATACTATTTCCAAGGATGTTTATAGAAGTTTTGAATTAGTGTTAACAAGAACTAATCTGATACACCAAAATCCATGTTATGAATTCATGATTATTCTGCAAACTCCAGCAGGAAAATAGTCTTATCTATAAATTTATTGTTCTTCTAAACAAAGAAAAATGTCATGCAGCTAAAGGCTTGATTCATTGTTTTGTTGTCGTCACTAATGCATGAAATATGAATTTTCTCCTCCCACATTTTGCTCACTTCATTGAATTATGATTTCAGCACGTTTCAAGCGCACAAGTAGCTTGTGTTTTGATGAGAAGCTCTTTGTGCAGGCACTTTACAAGGTAATTACTGAAAGTTCATTTTAAAATTGTGTCTAGACAACCTTTGTTGGCAACTTTTACATAAGACGAGTATAATAGATCATGAAATTTCATATGGCCATCATCACATAGAGTTTTCACTCTAATAACAAGATCGTTGTAATTGTTTCAGCTTTTGGTTTCTTTCTCAGAAACTAGTTCCATCATTTTATACATAAGGGATGTTGAGAAGCTCCTTCTTCAGTCAAGGTTATATAATTTACTACAAAAAATGATAAATAAACTATCAGGCTCGGTGTTGATACTTGGGTCCCAGATATTAGATTCAGATGACGATTGCAAAGAAGTTGATGAAAGGCTCACTGCGTTATTCCCCTACAACATTGAGATCAAAGCTCCTGAAGATGAAACTCATTCTGGCAATTGGAAAGGATCACTGGAAGAGGATATGAAAGCTATTCAGTTCCAAGACAACAGAAACCACATTGCTGAAGTACTAGCAGCAAATGACATTGACTGTGATGACTTGAACTCAGTCTGCTTTTCAGATACTATCTTACTCAGCAATTATATTGAAGAAATTGTAGTATCTGCAATATCTTACCATTTGATGAAAACCAAGGATCCAGAATACCGAAATGGAAAGCTAGTTATATCAGCCAATAGGTAAATATCTAGTCCGATGACTGTAAGCAATTGATTACATGAAAATATTTTGCAGTTACTGATTTTGTTTGTGGACAGTTTGTCCCATGGATTGAGTCTGTTCCAGGAAGGCAAGAGTAGTGGGAATCTGAAGACTAATGAATCTAACAAGGTATGCTTGTTTACAGTTTATTTATTACTGCAGGAGTATAAAGAAAATCTAAGGAAAAAATAATGATAAATAGTGAGTATCATTGTATGTGTTCAGTTTTTATTTATTGATGTATTTCTCTGTAACATTAGGAAAATGCTGGGGAAGATATTTCTGGTGCAAAGAATGAAGTTAAGTCTGACAATCAAGCACCCGAAAACAAGAATGAGACAGAGAAATCCATCCCGGTAACAAAGAAAGATGGCGAAAATCCTGCACCTTCCAAAGCGGTAAGATCATCTTTCTTAGCACCTTAGGCAGAAAAAAAAAACTTCTCACCTTGTCAAATTCTACCCATGTAATAGAAAAAAAGAACAACAAATGAATAGGATCCTTATATATACTTCAATCACATTACAAATTTGATGCTTTCAATTTTGGAAAATTGGTACACTATAATTAACAATTTACCAGTCATCTATCTAGACGGAGCTGGGTGATCTAACGTCTAAAGTAGTATCTTCTTCAAGTCTATTTTGTTTTACTCACTATCCCATTTTGTGTTCTTATAATTGCTTGTTTGCAGGAAGTTCCTGACAACGAGTTTGAGAAGCGCATAAGACCTGAGGTTATCCCTGCAAATGAGATAGGGGTTACATTTGCAGATATTGGTGCATTGGATGAGATCAAAGAGTCACTTCAAGAGCTGGTAATGCTTCCCCTTAGAAGGCCTGACCTCTTCAAAGGTGGGCTTCTAAAGCCGTGTAGAGGTATATTGCTTTTTGGGCCTCCTGGTACTGGAAAAACAATGCTAGCAAAAGCCATTGCAAATGAAGCTGGTGCAAGTTTCATTAATGTCTCAATGTCAACTATTACATCAAAATGGTTTGGAGAAGATGAAAAGAACGTCCGAGCTCTATTCACACTGGCAGCTAAGGTTTCCCCAACAATCATCTTTGTTGACGAGGTTGATAGCATGCTTGGACAGAGGACTAGAGTAGGAGAGCATGAAGCCATGAGAAAGATAAAAAATGAGTTCATGACACACTGGGATGGGCTATTAACAGGACCTAATGAGCAAATTTTGGTTCTCGCTGCAACCAACAGACCATTTGACCTTGATGAAGCTATCATCAGACGGTTTGAACGCAGGTAGGACCCCCCTTTTGCCTTATTGTGATATTCTTTGCTTTTCAGTTCAATTAGTATTGGCGTTGTAATATTTTAATGCAATGTCAATAACCTTTGTGTCATTGAGCAGGGTCCTGGTTGGTCTTCCATCTGCTGAGAACAGGGAAAAGATCTTGAAGACTCTTCTGGCTAAAGAAAAACATGAAAACTTAGACTTCAATGACCTGGCAACCATGACAGAAGGATATACTGGAAGTGATCTTAAGGTGAGTTTTGGTAGTGATTACTGTTTTGGTTTTCTTTTGGGTTAAAATCTGTTGATGTTATTGTCTGTAAACAGAATTTGTGCATCACTGCGGCTTATCGACCTGTTAGAGAGCTGATACAGCGGGAGAGAATGAAGGAAATGGTAGTTATTAAACAACTTGGACTATTTTAAGATTAACATCTGTATGCAATTCAAGATGAAGATCTAACTAAATATCAATTGCATCATATTTTAGGAAAAGAAGAAAAGAGAGGCTGAAGGCCAAAACTCTGAAGATGCTTCAAACAATAAAGATAAGGAAGACCAAGAAATTACCCTCAGGCCTTTGAATATGGAAGACATGAAGCAGGCTAAGAGTCAGGTAGGGTGAACTCAATTTTTTTTCACTCAAATGGCTTGAGAGAGTACTAGACATGGGAATCTGTACAATACTACATGCAGTGTTTGAAATTGGATTTGTAAAATCTAGCATTTCAAAACAGTGGTTCAATTGAATATGATGATAGATATCTAGCACTACATGGTCATGTAGTCCATTTTTAAGACTTAAAATGGTAACTTGTACATGTAACTAAGGATATAATACTAACAATGTCACAGAAGTGGAAGAAGAAAACTGTGTTATATCATGTAGAATATAATTTTCCATGTACATGAACTTACAAATATCTGACTAAACACAGGTGGCTGCAAGTTTTGCATCAGAAGGATCCGTAATGAATGAGTTGAAGCAATGGAATGATTTATATGGAGAAGGAGGTTCAAGGAAGAAACAACAACTCACTTACTTCCTTTAGATTGGAGAATACTACTTATATTTTGGATTCGTTCACCATTCATCCTCAATGATACATTTCAACAAAGGAACGACTCTTA
>Ga0123342_1005798_pt1 | contig 17632 bp, 9 predicted proteins | sample Turbeawhitnodule_FD_89960 | JGI IMG/M metagenome (GOLD analysis project Ga0123342, IMG submission 89960) | Root nodule microbial communities of legume samples collected from Mexico - Turtle bean Mexico white nodule | ecosystem: Host-associated > Plants > Roots > Nodule | place: Mexico: Nepantla...
ATCAATGTATTGATTTTAAACATTCATATACATTAATACACCAATCAGAATAAGAGAAATTTGACTTTGGAAATTTATAACTTACCCATGCCCACGCCTTTACTTGGGCCAAAGCAAAAATTTATAAGGATAATTAAGTGTTATCGCTTAAACTAAATAATACTATTAGGAATATTATAAATACTTTAAACTAAGTTATGCACAGTCTAATCGGTAATTAGTTGAAGTGGTACATATTCAATTCATTTTAATTAAAGTTTGAGATATAAGCCTTTTTATTACTATAGTGAATGTTCCTAGATGATTAGAGTTTGGAATGATTAAAGAGATTTTATATGATAAACAAAAGGCATTATGTTATGATCTTTTTAGGAATAAGAACCCCGACCCATTAAGGGAATAAGATCTAGAGCTATCTTAGTGAGAAGGAAGGAATGCACTGTGCCTCATATTGTGGCAACAAAATTCCAAACTTTTTTTGCTCAATGATGTCATTGTCCAACAATAAAATATGCAACACAACCCTAAACCAATCAATAGTTACAAGGATACAATGGAATTCATTAGTATAGAGAAAACTCAAATGGGTTACCTTAATCTTTGAAAATGAATGTTTAATTAATAAGTTGGTGGAATTGGCCTTGAAGAAGACCTAACCCCACTTGGATATAAACAACACATCTCATAATAATCTCATAATATTATTGGATTCGGGAAGCCATTTTCTCATTTCTGATGAATCGGCTTTTTAGGGTTGGGGAGGACGACAAACATAATTCATATCTATCCTTTTCTCCATATGCACAATTTTTTAATAAGAAAAAATGGGTCCAAGAATGGAGAATATGTTCAACAATGGACATGCTGTGCTATGATAAACTTTGCTTTTTAAGGGTTTTGCACTAATGAGTTGATCATGGATCTCAGTTCCTATGCATGCCACTTTCTTTTTGACCTACATATTAAAAAAAACTTGTGATATGGAAAGCACAAATCACATGAGGCTATATTCTTTTCAAATATCATTATTTCTAAAAGATTTCAATCATTGTTTTTACTTTTGTAAAAGCTAGGAAGTGTTTCTGTCGGCTCTAGATATCACTCACAAGCTTTTCAAGTTTTTTTGAGGGTAAAAACAACAATATTAACCTTTTCTAAGCTTTAACACATAACAAATATCGGTTTTCGTGTGTAAGAAATTAAGCATGGGTGTGTTGTGATGTTCAGCCGTTTCCCCCACTAAAACTGAAGAAAAAAATTAAAAAAAAAAAACAGGGATCTTACTTTAGAAGAGAACCATGTTTGAATGAGAGTGCTTTAGGCATGGAGCATAACCAAAGTGCAACCAACACATAAAAAAAAAAAATAGAAGCATTAACTATCGATCAGAGCTCGTAATATTCTTGTTTACTTTCCAAAGATTTGATTCGAGAAGCAAAATGAAGTATTTTAACCTTTAAATTACACCTTGCCTGCTTAATATTCACCACACCAGTCACACATGATATATCATATCACAACAAATATTGCTTTTTTTTAATGCTTATTCTTTCAGTTAAGTTAATGCCAAACAACTCAGTCCCAGTTATTATATCTTCCCAAACACGGCACACACAGCCTTGCAACTTGGTACTTTCTATCATCTAATTTAATCAATAAATTTCATATTTTATTTTAATACAAACATATGTTATATATATAGCCTTTTCAGATAATGCAATGTTAAATCATTTTATTGTGAAATAATTAACATATAAGCTAAGATATGAATGTCTCTCACAAGGGATAGAAGGAACAATTTAAGATAATTACGGAAGATATGATTGGTAAGACAAGAATCATATCCTCATAATGGAACACTTTAATATGACCTAAGGGATTTTCTTGTTAAGCTGTCCACTAATGTAATAATTAATATGGATTATTTACATTCACACACACAAACATATATTTATTTATTTTAAACATTCTATGTTATATGTATGTTGATAAGTTGATGTAATATAAAAGGTGACGATTTTAGTGTCATTTACAAAATAAAATCGAGATAAAATATGTTACTTTTAATTTGATAGTAACTTTAGCCGATATAAAATAGTTAGAGTTCAAATTAATATACATAATTTTTAGAATATGATGCTATTATGAAAAATTTCTTCATTTGAAATAAATTGTTTTTCGATAAAATTAATATGGTTGAATCCAAGCATCATATTAGTAATATTCATTAAACCCTTTATATCTCCAAAAGAAAACATGTTGCAATGATCCAAATCTAAAAACCTTATAAATCCTCAACAAACAATATTTCTAGATAAATGAATAAGAAATAAAATCTACAAATATATGGTTGATGATACATAAGGGACTTAATTGAGTAGAAAACTTCAAATCAAAGTGTTAACAAAATTCAAATTATTAGCAATCAAAGTTTCTATTATTGTTAAATAGTTTCTAAATTGGTATCTAATTAGCAACCAAGGTTTTAACTACCAATTATTTAGTTTCTAAATTTGGTCTCTAAAACCTTGGTTGCTAATTAAATACCAATTTAGAAACTACTTAACAATAATAGAAACTAATTTAGAAACCAATTTTCTTTTTAGTTTATAAAATGGTTTCTAATTTAGTTACTATTGCAACTAATTATTGTGGTATCTAAAAATTGGTTTCTATTTCATGATTTTCTTGTAGTGATCATATTAGTAATATTCATTAAACCCTTTATATCTCCAAAAGAAAACATGTTGCAATGATCCAAATCTAAAAGCCTTATAAATCCTCAACAAACACTACAAGAAAATCATGAAATAGAAACCAATTTTTAGAGACCAAAATAATTAGTTGCAATAGTAACTAAATTAGAGACCATTTTATAAACTAAAAAAAGAATTGGTTTCTAAATTAGTTTCTATTATGATTAAATAGTTTCTAAATTAGTTTCTATTATGATTAAATAGTTTCTAAATTAGTATCTAATTAGCAACCAAGGTTTTAGAGACCAAATTTAGAAACTAAATAATTGGTAGTTAAAACCTTGGTTGCTAATTAAATACCAATTTAGAAACTATTTAACAATAATAGAAACTAAGTTAGAAACTAATTTTTTTTTTAGTTTATAAAATGGTCTCTAATTTAGTTACTATTGCAACTAAATATTTTGATCTCTAAAAATTGGTTTCTATTTCATGATTTTCTTGTAGTGAAACAATATTTCTAGATAAATGAATAAGAAATAAAATCTACAAATATATGATTGATGATACATAAGGGACTTAATTGACTAGAAAAAAATTCAAATCAAATAACGAAATTCAAATGAGTATAAAATATTAGAACTAAACTAAAGTTGAATAAGAGCCTTAAAAATGAAAATAGTTGAGGAGTATTCAGTAGTAATCTAAGAGAGACATGAAGGTCAATGCAGAGGAATTGCGAACAAAAAAGAAAAATAAACAAAAAGGCTTTTCATTAACACGCAAAGATAAAAATCTAACACAATACAAGTTTTTATGTTATATGTATATGTAACAAAGACTGCATACAAGTGATGTCATTATAGTATAAAATAAACTTTTTTTCACAGGTTTTTAGGTTCAAATTATGTTACATAAAATATCATTATCTTCAAATTATGTTACATTAAATTTTTGGGTTGAAAGTGGTATCTTGACTTTCTTATGTAACATAAAATATCATTATCTTCAAATTATGTTACATTAAATTTTTGGGTTGAAAGTGGTATCTTGACTTTCTTATATGAAATGTTCATGGCTCATTGGTGCAGAATCTCCTCGGTGTTGTCATAAAGACAAACTCTTAAGTGGATCCTTTGTCACTTGAAGGGTACTTGGAAGAGTCTTGGTTTATGGTGTAGCTAGACGATCTATCAAAGAAGTTTCGATAAAAAGGTTTGTTGACTCAAACTTTGTTAGGTGTCTGAACATAATAAAATCTCTCACTGGCCGTGTTTAATACTCATGGTACTGGCATCAGTTGGAAGACTAGTCTTCGAAAGGTAGTGACTCTGTTAACCACTGAGGCAGAGTATATTGCCATGATAGAAGTAGTGAAAGAAGCCTTGTGGCTTAAAGGTTTAGGTGAGGAGCTAAGAGTGGAGGACCAAGTTGTAATAGTTTACTGTGACAATATTAGTGTTATATAGCTTTTGAAGAACCAAGTCTATCGTGAGAGAACAAAGCACATTAATATGAATTTGAATTTTGTGAGACAATAGATTGCACGAGGATATATGAAGGTGGCGAAGGTCTCAATAGAACATAATCTTTTTTATAAGATCACGAAGGTTTTGCTTGATAACAATTTCTTTCATTGTTTGGATTTAATTCAATTGATAGGTGATTAAGATTGTAATGTGCTTAGAGAAAGAGAGTGTTGTATTGCTTAAAAAATTTCTACTGAACCAATGGAGATTTGTGAAGATTGGTTCAGAAAAAATCTATGTTCAAAAGTTCCTAAACTGTCTAAAAGGTAGTAGATTGTCTAACGACTTTAAATTGTTTAGTGGTGAAAGACTGTCTAGTGGATCAAAACCGTCAATCTGAACCAAAACTTTTGTTTAGACCATCTACCTCTACTGTATAACTTTCAAGCATCAGTTGACATTTTACGCTCCCAAACCGAATCACTATGCACATGACTCATATATGTTTTAACACATCTTCTGCTGGGAGTTAGTTAGACAATTTTGTTTGTTTATACAAGACCTTTACTGAACAATATTTTTTTCTAACTTTGAGTTTAAAGTTCACTTGTAAGACTTGAGAGAAACTTTGTGTTGTAATCATGGATTGTAGTCATAGTGAATTTCTAACCATGGACATAGACTGAGTTTCAGTCAAACCACTTTAAATTTTCTCTGTGTGATTTCGTTTACTCTGTTCTTGTTTACTTTCTAAGATTGTATTGTTTTCTCTATTATTTTATTGCACTTTTGTAGGGTAGATAGTTTAATAAATTGTGGGTTTTCATTACAAACTGATGCAATGAGCATGGATCGAAGAAAGTCTATCATCATTACTTTCGCAAAGTATAAGATTGAGAATTTCACTGGCTTAAATGATTTTGGGCTATGACTTTTGAGATGCATGCTCTTCTGTCCAGGGCCTCCTTGAAATTTTGGAAGGTTCTAAGCTTGACATAATCATGATTGAAAAAGACATGATTGCGGTGTAGGAGAAGAATCATAGTGCAATTGTTATGGGCCTTGGTAGTGCTAAGGCAAATGCGATGTTGATTTTCTTTTTTATATATTGCTCTTCAAGCTTTTTACTACTCAATATGGATCAAACTCACACTTGGAATCCTAACAATCACCTCCTTCAAGTGCAAGTTTCTTCCACATGGTACTTCAGCACAAGAAACAGTGGTTGCCCACTTGTACCGATGTTTTTATCACAATAGGACACACTTAACCGATATCCCTTGTTTAGTAGAGTTTCGATACAAATAAATCTAACATACATGATTCAACCACTCACATGTTCAATTCATGTTCACCACACCAGTTGATGGATTTTTCTATGGGGAAACGCTGGGGAGATTCGACACCAATGGGACATGAGCATTTCATATCAAGACACCACTTTCAATGCAAAACCTTAAGGCAAATGGTATGTGAGTCTTAATTATTATATATTTCTCTTTTAACTCATTACTACTCAATGTGGGAACAAACCCACACTTGGAATCCTAGTAGGATCTTATTTAGTTTTTCTTCAAATTTCATCTCAGTTTTCTACAAGACATCATGACTGTAAGACTATCAAATGCTCCTTCGTGATGGTGCAACAAAAGTAATCATAAAGCCCCAACCACTACCAACATCACCCACATATCTTGAGTGACTTGTCTTCCTATGGTCGTCACTTGTATATTATCACAACCATAGGAAATAAATGAGACAAAAATGACCTGCCCAACTAAAGAATCCTGCAATATAATTAAGTATGTCTCTAACTACTTGACATACGAATGATGTGGAACTGAGAGTGTTATTATGTATATTTATATCTATGATTTTAAGAGTACCGATCATTTCAAAATTGTACTCTTTTATCCTACAATAAATATAAGAAAATGGTATTAAAAAAACTATATATATATATATATATAAAACGTTAACAAATTTATTAAACAAGTTAATACAAATATAATGTTGAAAGAATGTTCAACTACTCAAATATCTAGTATGAAATTCATCTTTATTTCTTCAACTTCAACAAAAGATGAATGATAATAAAAATATGACATTGAAGTGTAAGTTTCAAATAATTCATAAACTAAATAATATTTAAATTCATGTCTTGTGAAAACAAGAATCAATATAAATTATGATTATAATTTTATTACAGTCTTGATGAAGTCTTTCATAAAGAATATGTTACACTTTCTTAGTCATTATAAAATTATATGAGAAAGATATCTACATGTTATGCCTGAATAGAAAGAAATTAAAAATTACAAAACAGTTAAATGTAAAGAACAAACATCAGTTTAAAAAAAAAAGTGTGAAATATGTAACTAGAAAAGCAGTATACAAAAAGAAAAAGCTCTTCATGTATTTACTCTCTCACAGTCCCTAGTTTTGGTTTTTTATATCTGTAGTTTGTGTTTGAAACTTTATGTGGAAATAAAATCACTATCATATTAACAAGGACGAGGTTTCCTGCGAATTTCCTGCACAATTATAAAGCTTTTTTAATATAACTACACAACATGGAGCACTTGTCATTATTTGATGATTAATTATAATTAGAGGATTTGGTCAAGATGGGATCTTTGTTAAACTTTAATAAAATAAAAAAATTCAAAAGGAAAGAGTCAATGAATGGTAAATTAAGATTATCTAGGGTTTATTCTTCCATAAGACTAACTACTTGGACTGAAATTCCAAACCAAAATTAAAAAATATTTGGGAAAAATTATAGCTAGTGTGGGAGACATGTGTGAACGACCCTTCAGTGAAGTTGAAATGAACAGAAAGAAGCCAAGTTGCTCCAAGAATCTTGAATCTTATTTAATGTTTCAAGATAGACTTTAATCAGCAGAATTTTCCAGTGAAGAAAAATAAAGGTTCCAAATAAATTTATTGATATATTCTCTCTGTTTTTTTTTAAATGCACATGTTGGTAAAATATAATTTTGATTTTCTTAAAAGTACTTTTAAAATTGTGATCTATGAACATAGTAGCATCTTTATTTTTTAAAAATACGAATATGCCGGTCAACATAGTAGTTGATATGTCGTTAATTTTTTTTAAAGTATATATTAATAATTAAATCGTACTTTAGTTTATTAAAATATTTTAAAGGTGTAACTTGTTAAAACCTTCACCTTTAATAACAAGTTATCAGTTTATTTATTAGCTTGAAACTGTTTCTCAAATAGACCACCGTTTAATTCAAACACTAAATGACATGGTATCAAATTTTATTTTACATGCATATAATATGTTATTGAAAACATAACTAATATTTATTAGTAAACTAATTATATACACGAGTATCAAAATTCTATGTCAAGTATTCAATTGTTAAAAGGTATCATTTCTACGATTTTATTGAAGGTATAAATTTATTTAAGGAAAATGTATCTTGAGTTCCTATATTTTTACAAACTTGTTTTTATAGCCTCTATTCTTCAAATCAATGAATTAGTTCCCAAAACATCTGAAAAGAAGTTTATTATTGTTAAATATTAAATTCAAATCATAAAAATATAATTTTCATATTTGCTCAAATGTTTAAGGACTAATTTATTTATTTAAAAGAATATAAACTAAAATTAAGTTTGATGAAAAATATATGAATTATAAAAATATTTTTGCATTTATTTATCAAAATACTTACACTAACTTGAACAATATTTTGTTTTAAAAAAAATCCAATATTTGAATGGTAACGCCAATAATTAATTGGTTAGTAAGTTATTTGATTAACATATAAACTAGTTTGACTAATATAAAAGAGTTTGGTAATTATGTAAAGGAGTTTATTTTAGTAACTTCTAACTTATAAGTTATAAGGAGTTTTTTTTTTATAAAAGCTTTTAGGTTAGACAACACTATACAACTTGACATCTCAAACAACAACAATCATCTGCCATCACATGAAAAAAATATTATTAAAAAAATGAAAAAGAAAGAAAATATAAAAATATGGGAGGAATAAACCAAAACCTATATGTTAACAAATTCTAAGAACAAACTAGATGAAAGTCTATTATACCAATGGAATGATTCTCTATGAATAAATCCTAAATTAGTCAACTTATCAGCACATGCATCTCCTTCACGAAAAATATGAGTAATCATAAACCTCATTTTCCCATAGTAATTAAGACAAGTATTTCATCAATTACGAAGCATCCATGAAACATTAGTCCTAGCAGCAGCACAAACCAAGGCAGGATCACATTCAAGCCAGACATTAGTAAGCCCCATCTTTTGAGTTTCCTCCATAACATGTATAACTCCATAAAACCCAGCAACCACAGTAGTCTGAACTTCAAGAAACGCAGAGAAAACACCAATAAACTCCCTCATACTCCCATGGAAAATACCTGCACAAGTAGCAAGATCATGATACCCACTAGTAGTCCCATAATGTTAATTTTAATCCAGCCTGGTGAAAGAAACTCTCATCTAATAGGAAGAGGACGAAGAACTTTACTACTACGAGTGTTAATACCAACAAATTTAATCACATTGAAATCCAACATATCATTCTTCATTGAAGCTTTAGACAAATTTCCCACTAGACAAGTTAAGTCTTTAATTACCAAAATAGCCATAACAACTTCAATCTTATCCTAAAATCTAACAGAATTCATCATACGCCATATCATCCAAATAGAAAAATTTATCACAACAAGCTTAATCAATTTAACCAAAAGACTACTATCACTCTTAATAAAAGAAAAAAGATCATGCAATAAGTTATAAGGTATTTCATCTAGCTTATAGCTTATTTAATTTTTTCTAGTAATATCTCTTATGTTTTAATTTATTATGTTATTATCTATAATTTAATTTTACTTATTAGTATTTATTTCAATCTTATAGACACAATTAGTTATTGTAATGTTTTTAGTATTTGTTAAGTTAATTTTATTTTTTCCATGCAATTTAAAATAAAAAAGATTTAAAGAATTGACAAATATTTTATTATATGATGCTATGTAAAATTACACACAATAAAAATAAAGATTGCAAAAGAGAAATTTAATTTAACACTATTTTAAATTAAAAAATAAAAAATTAATTTATGAAAAATAAATAAAACTAAATTTGATTAATACCCATTAGATCGAATCATTAAAATAGAATAACTCATTCAAATAGAAAATATAGAACTTTTAAAAAATAAATAGAAGCAAAAGGTTTAATAACAATTTAATTATTTAAAAATTAAAATTAAAATTATATGATAATATATTTTTAGAAATATAAATTTATTTATATAATAAAATTTATTAAATTATATTTTTTTTTATAGAATTTTATATTTATGAATAATTTATCAACTAGCTTGTTAAACATTTATAATCTAATAAATTAACTTTTTAACTACCTAGTATCTTATCTGCTACTTAGTTATTGTCAAACTTATTAATACACTCCAAATTTGGATTGAATGGAGATTTAGACATATGTAGATAAATTTTTCTAGACGTCAAAAGAGTAAAAAAAATAACAATAAATAATAAAAAGGTTTATAGTATAAGTTGATAAAAAAAGGTAATTAATTTAGTTGATATTAATAAAATTAATCTATTTACAAAATAGTTCCTATTAATATCACATCATTGGATGAATTCATCTTCACTTAATTGATTTCAAAAAAAAATTATTAACAAAGAATAAATAAAATAAAATAAAATAAAATGTAACACTTCGGAGTGTTCCAACCTTTATACAGATAATTCAGGAGTGTCCCAACTCCTATACAATAATTAGTCAAAGTCAACCAGTTCAGCACCTGACCAACATACAATTTACAAACTCTACATATATCCAAACCAAATCTCAATCGAAAGGAAAGAAAACCAAACTAAAAAGAAAAACCTTAAGTAAACATCCTATTTTGCCTTTTACTATATATAATGTTTAAATTTCTTTAATCTACTTGAAGAGTAAAATCTCTCTCTTCACACTCACTTCAAAAAAAAATTAAATCATATATACACCTGAGGAGTCAGTCATGCAAAACCAAAAATTAAAATTAAAAAACTATTTCATTCACACATACATCATATATATATATATATATTAAAGACAAGTGGATTTGGTGGTTCTGAAATTTTGATTATAATTTCTTTCAATTATTTATTAATCCACAAGGACTAACAATTTTTGTGACCTACTTCCAAATCGAGAAACAAACTTCAACTTCCTTTTCCAGCAACCAATGAATACTAAAATGCAATAATTCATGTTCTAAATGGCCTCATGCATGCCATTATTCGTATTCTTTCTACTAATTTCTCTTAAACTTCTTTGTGGCTGCAATATTGGCAGCAACTACATATATAATATAATGATTCATTACTAAAGCTGACATAAGATTTGATGAATAAACATAAACTATTTTGCAAGACAAAGGAATATACTTGAAGACATGAAACCCTTTGGTCTTGAGGTTGACTGATTTGGTTACATTGAAATTCAAGTTGGAATTGTTCAAAACAAGGAACCAACTGAAAACATAATCAATTTAATTAAATTAAGTTGTAAATTGTTTTGTGACATGGGTTTTGACCAAATGAAGTGACATGGATGTTAACATATGATCTCACATGTTGTTTGTGTCTCATGGTATGCACTGGTTTCGTTCTGGGCAGACAACTTTTCTGGATGGTCAACATTTGATTGGCAATATGTGTTTAGTCAACTATGAATTATGGAGATGCAATCAATAAAACAATAAAAAAAACATATACTTAATTTGGTTCCACTAGAGGGTTGCTTGTGATATACTTAGTTTGGCATTTTTTTAACCTAAACAGAAACCATTTTAGTTTTAAAGGATTTGTTTCATACATACATACATACATATTAATAATTATTCAACAAGTGTGTTTCATCATTTCAACTTTTTTGTATGATTAATTTTCCTTTTAAAAATTTTGTGTTCTTTTCATCATCCTTATGTACTTTTCATGAAAACTGCATTTTAATAAAATAATAGTACTAAAATATGGTACATTCCCTTTGGATTAGATAGATTCTAATAATTTTTGCACAATGTTTCTTTTAAAAACAAACTTGTCTTCCATGTGAGAAAAAAAATTTCTTTATGGAAATTATTTTGTAGAGCATGGGATTGACCAAAATTTGATGTTAATTAATAACCTGTTCATTGTAATAAGATTAAAATATTCCTAAAATGTTTTAAATTTATTTATTTTTTCTTTATTGGTAAAAAAACATTTTTTTTTATTATCTTCCATTTACTTAGACAATGAATAGAACCTTATTTTATTTTTGGAACCTTATTTTATTTTAAAAATATTTGAGTTATTAGGGCATGCTTTGATAATTGGATGTTAAAACATGCAATTAGATGTAAGTCATACACTACAAGAAAATCATGAAATAAAAACCAATTTTAGAGACAAGAAATAATTAGTTGTTATAGTAATTAAATTAGAGACCATTTTAGAAACTAATTTTTTTATTTATTTCTAAATTAATTTCTATTATTATTAAATAGTTTCTAAATTGGTATCTACTTAGCTACAAAGGTTTTAACTACCAATTATTTAGATTCTAAATTTGGTAGCAAAAATCTTGGTGGCTAATTAGATATTAATTTAGAAACCATTTAACAATGATACAAACTAATTTAGAAACCAAAGTTTTTTTAGTCTCTAAAATGATATCTAATTTAATCACTATAACAACTAATTATTTTTTATTTTTGAAAATTAGTTTTTATTTCATTATTTTATTTTAGTTATAGCTTTCAAGAAAAAGAGAGTCACATAATGAGAAGGAGCAATGTTGATAAGTTTTGAAAGGGTTTGAGTGCAGAATGAATGGTAGCTAAGTTTTCAGTTATAATCATCCTTTATTTGGAATAGCATGGTAGGCCTAATCACAGGCCCATACTCTACCATTTTAGTTGGGAGAACAAAAGTCAAAATCTTAACCCAATCCCATTAAATGCCAAGTGGGCTATTACAAAGTACAATCATTCTATCACTAAAAATCTAATTATTTAACTTCTTTTATTTGGACAAACTAAAACTTATTCTACAAGGGAATGTATTAAATTTTTAATTACTTGATCAATTAGAGATAGTTTTTTTTTTACTGGAAAGTAATTACCTACTTTTTCTAATAAATCATCTATGTTGAAGAGTATGTTTGTGAATTTTCTTTTACCAACAATATTTTTATATACAAAACTCAACCCAATATTTGTTTAACATAATGTTTGGTTTTGAAAAAATAATTTTAAAAATAATTCCTGTCATATTTAATTTTTAAGAGAGAAGAGGAAGCAAATGATTTCTCTTCACCTAATACTTTTATATTCTTCAACATTGGAGGAATTTGGAAAGAAGAAAAAGAAAATTTTGAATAATTTTTTAATCAATTTGTAAGAAAGCATAGAAATGAAAACACAAGAATGCTTCATCTCATCTTAAATTTAATAGGTATAAATAGATCTCAAATTTAGTAGAGGTAAATAGGAATGACAATGCGGGTAGTTTCGTCCCGCATTTGGTTTGTACAAGGAATGTGAATTTATTGTAGTTTCGTCCCGCATTTGGTTTGTACAAGGAATGTGAATTTATTTCACTGACTCACTCCTTATGTAGCTTATGGGCCTACGGTTCAATCCACATAAGGAAAATAATTTTTTTTAAAATAAATTTTTATTAATTATATAAAAAAAACTATTTCTTCGGATGAAAAATTAAAATTTTATTTATGTTTCAATTAATTTAATTAAGATAAAAATATGAATTCAAGTATGAGGGTTGTTAGAAGGCTTGATTAAAAATAATTAAAATTTTATTTTGCATATATTTTCCTATATAAATATATCAGAGTATCTTATCAAAGGTTTGCTACAAAATATTTTAATGTAGATGACTAACTTTTTTTAAAGAGTATCTTATTGAAATTTCTTATTTATATTATTTTTTATTAAAAAATTTAAATAGAAGATTTTACTTAAAATTAAATCTATTGTCACTCTTAATATTAAGTTCTTTAGATGATTAAAATAAAATATTTAAGTTTTAATACATTAAATTCAATTATCTTAAAATAAAATAAAATAAATGCCACAATATAATAATGAGGAAGTGAGATATATTTTTTTTTTCAAAAAAAATAAAATAATTATTTTATTTATTTATTCGGATCAGCGAGTCAACCTGTTCCGCCTTGTTGTTGACCCATACGAATTGCAGGTTATGCGAAACGGGCCTAAACGAGTCAACATACTAAATTAATAAGTTCGTCCAACACTTTTTAGTAGCGGACTACGAGCTGGTACACATGGCTTACCCTGCATTGTCATTCATAATTGTAAAAGATCTTGGGCTAATTCTCCCTGCACTAGACCAATTATGACCTACACCCGACACTGCAAAGAAAATGTCTATTTTACTCTTATTTTTCGAGATATTTATATCCACAACACAAGTAAGACAGTTTCGCATATACAAATCCGGAATTAAGATGTGCCTTCTGGATATGAGAATCCGTAGCACAATAATGTCTTTCGGATACTAAAATTCCAAAGCTTTTTTTTCATTCTGGATGCGAAAATCTGGAAAAATGACCAGGGCAATTTGAGATTTAAAAATAAATTATGGGTGTAGATCAAAATTGATCTGGTGTAGGGAGAATTAGCAGGGAGAATTAACCAAGATCTTGAAGAGACAAAGAAGTCTCCTATAGCCCAAGCCAAGCCCAATATTCTCGCTATTAAAAAAAAAAATCATTATCGTATTAACAAATTGTTTTCGAAATAATTGCGTTTATTCATTTACTTTATTTTTGTTTTGGTCCAAAACCGATAAATAGATCCAAAATTGTTTTCGGTCAAAATTTTCAAAACTACTCTATATCCTGGATTTGAAATTCCGTAATTAAAATAAATTGTAATTCAGAAGTCAAATTTTTGTTTTCTGGAAAAAGAAATTTAAAATGTAGTTCTGAAAAAAAAATTCAGAACACAAAATTTGAAAATACATTTTAGAAAAACTTTCCAGAATTCAAAAATATGTTTTGAAAATTTAAATTTGGAAATATATTATGGAAAAAGTGCAGAACACAAAATTTAAAAATAAATTTCAGAAAAGAATTTTCAGAATTCAAAAATCTAAATCGAAAATATTTTTGGAAAGAAGGTCGCAGAAGTATTATTTTATTCAATCACTCCTTTTATTTATAGTTATTTTCGTTATTTTGTAGGGATAATTTTGTCATTTTCAATGGAAGATTGGGTGCAGTTGGAATTTATATGGTGCAGGAAGAATTTGCCCTCCTTACAATAAGCCCTTCGGCCCATTGAAGCTACACTCTTAAGTTTTCTGGGTCAGAGTATGGGCTTTCCATGGATGAGATTTATTTTATCCTGTAATTAATGATATATAATTAATTTTTAAACAATAAAGCGGATTTTTAGCTGGGTACCTGGGCCACCCATCCCTCATGGGCTTCTTTGAAACTAGAAATAATATTAAAATCATTAAATGAGATATTTTTTGGAAAAAAGTTTCAGTAAACATTAAAATGAAATAACGAAAAATGTAAGTAATTTTGGTGTAAATTTTTGTATGCTATATATATATATATATATATACACACACGAAAGCGTAGACAATAAATGACAGATAAAGACACTTTCAAAACTAATTTTGAATTTTCTATAATCATAATTACAATCATATTAATAATATTTTACATACATTTTAAAGATATAATTTTAGTATAATCTAATATTTCTAGTTGGAAATTAGTTTCTTTTGTTTTGAAATAACTGAAAACTCAATGTATTGGATTTGGATTATCTCTTAGTAATATCAAATATTAACTGAGAAGTAGTTAGATCTCAGTCAGTAACTATGAGTTCAGAATTTTTAAGTGGTTAGTGATTTAGTTCTTATTACATTTAAAAAAAAAAAAAACTGAGTAGGAAGAAGCAAAAGAGATTAGTCTCCATGAACAGCATCGGCTTGTGTATACAAGAAAATAATGACAACATTGAAAGGTCATATGTTATGAAAGAGAGACCCAAAACATAATTATTGTGAAACATATTATTGCAACAAAATTAAAAATGATACGTATTATTTAATGTTGTTTTCCATGACTTTTTTTTACCAACACTGTTACCAGCTTACTTCACCTCAATGGCCAATTTTTCAGACAGTAGTTGCAGTGTAAGTCAATAAAACATCAATTTTTTGGTAACCACAATTTGCAAACCTTTAGTTACAACTATTCAATAGTAGAAATAAAGAAAGCAAAGCATTATTTCTTGATGTGCATTTGTGGACCTGCAAATGCTAGGATAGAAAAATGCTATTCTGGTATTTGAATATCAAAATTACCAATATATGTAACCTTAAGGATTTCTGTCTTAGCTAAAAATGTTGAGACCTATTGTAGATAACAATTTGTCATGGAATATCAACATTCTCTGCAATACAAGTGCTGCATAAGAAGAGGACAGAATAACTTTCCACCAGTTATCAGCATTTTCTATCTCAAATCAGAGTCAATTATAAATAATCTTACCAAGTGAATTCATCTTTTAACTCAATATTACAAAACTGATTTAATTATAAATAATCTTAACAAGTCTTAAATTAATATTACAAAACTGATTTATAGAGTGATAGGATAAATTTAACAAATTTCGATAAGATAAACTCTCAATAACTTTGATATCCTTTTGGTATGTGAATTTGTATTTATCTTAACCTTATCAAATTGATTTATAAAATAAGAATGGTGTAGTTATATATTATAAATTGACTTTATTTTTAATAGACTTAGATTTTCAATAGATACCTTCACCACATAATTAGGAAAAAATGTCATCTACATAATGTGATTATTTATCCTTAATGACTAAAATCTTAAGAATCTTTAAGGATCCATAAACTATATCAGGAATTGAAATATCTTTGAAGTAGTACATTGGCTCAATATACCAGTTGTTTTATGTAAAAAACAAGAGGCATCAAACTATAACTTCATGTCAACATTTATATATTATTCTCTCTACTTTGTAGGGAGCTAATAGAGCGTAGCTTATCCATGTGTTGTGGAACATTATTTAAAACCATCAAACACAGTCAACCATGTGACAGAGAGAGAAGGATTATTCTCTTTGATGTTGAAATTATCAAAAGAAGTGCAAGATTTTTCTCATTAACCTTTGATGGTAGCATATCATTCTATTCTGCTTTTCATAGTAAAGAGAACAAATAAAAACTTCATTTTCTCATGTCCATAACATCTAAAAGTAAAGAATATTAAAGTGAACAAAAATAGCATCACACAGGTTCTTTTACTCTTACTGCATGCAAATTGCAGATGCAAAGGTTTTTAAAGTGTTCCTGTTTTCTTAACAGAAAATGTTGATGACTACTGAACTGTTATTGTAAAATCCTGCACAAAGGGTATTTTTCATCAAACCTTGTTCTATATTTAAAAATATCATTAACCTTTATTTTTTAAAGGTTTTGCTGTTATTGAAGTGATTGTTCATGCATTTTGTGTTGCTGATATTCCTACTAAATAGCAGTGATATTTTTATTGTTATGTTGCTTCACATGATGTCTTTTTTTGTTTATTATATCAGACCCTATCTTTTTCATTTATTTATGCATATCACAGGTACACTTCTCTCACAAATTGTAGGAGACTTGCAATGAAAAAAATAATCAATCTTCATCACCAAGTTCATTTTCAATAAAAATGTTAGCTACCATCCACTTCATAGTTTCTTTTCAATACCATCCATTTAACATTGTAATTATAATATTCGGAATAATTTGAATGTGGGAGCACATGAATACACAGTATTTCGATCACGTACAAACACGATATTGTGTCTTTGTATGTATGCACTATAGAGAATCCACACTTAAACTTCCCTCACTGCCTTAATTACAAAACTTGTAGGTACTAATGGTGGAAAAAAATATTATTTAATGAAGAGTGTTAAAAAGGTATTCGGTTTTTTGATCATGATGGAGTTATTTTTTTTTGTTTTTACCAAAATGGGGTCCGTTTAAAAAAAATTACAAATTTAGGCAAGTCGTGCCAATTCGGCACGACTTTATATGCAGAAATCGTTCCAATTAGGCACGACTTCTGCCATGTCAAACTGAAGTCGTGCCAACTTGACATGACTTCTGCCCTGTCATATTGAAGTCGTGCCAACTTGGCACGACTTCTGTCCCGTCATATTGAAGTCGTTGGCACGACTTCTGCCGCATCATATTTTTTTTTATTGTTTATATATTGGATAGTAAGTTATGTAATGTTAAAAATTAATTTGATACATAATTTTCTAAGAGTGTTAGTTTTAAGGAACAAAAAATTGGATAATCGTGTATGAATCATGTTTG
>Ga0123342_1005799_pt1 | contig 17626 bp, 15 predicted proteins | sample Turbeawhitnodule_FD_89960 | JGI IMG/M metagenome (GOLD analysis project Ga0123342, IMG submission 89960) | Root nodule microbial communities of legume samples collected from Mexico - Turtle bean Mexico white nodule | ecosystem: Host-associated > Plants > Roots > Nodule | place: Mexico: Nepantla...
AAAAAAAAATAAATATATAAAAAAAAAAAAAAATATATATATATATATATATATATATATATATATATATATATATATATATATATATATATATATCATAACCTAATAAGTGAACCGATTCATTTAATTTATTAGTTAAAAAGATTTAAGTCGGATTGGAGGTAAGTTGATCGATAACCCACTAATGATAATTCTTTAATATTTGTAAAATTTTTCATTATAATTATGTTGATTTGATCTAATGTAACATTATTTATTTATATATTACATGCTATCACAAACAGTTTTCAAACCATATCAGTTCACTTATTCAAGAGTAAATTAATTTAAAATCAAATATAAAATATTAGACAGTTTTCTGAAATATTTGTATTGAAAATATAAAAAAACTATTTTGGGAATGTAACCAAGTATATGAATCTCAAAATTTCCCAAGATTACGTCAGAAAATATATATTTCTGGCAGCCTAATAGAATATTTGCTATCTGTAAAGAAAAGGGCTGTAAAACAATAATAGTTTTTTTCCACAAAGTGCATTTTTTTTTCAGGAAATACAGGTAAATATAATCTATAGGCGAAAATAATTGGGGAAAAAGTACAAATAATACATTTCTTTATTTATTAAAAATTAAAGAAAAAATCTGGGGTGACCAATAAAGTTAACTTGAATAAAGAGAAGACAGTGAACAATTGTTTTATTATTGAATATAATTATCATCATTTCATTGTCCCATCCCGTTATACTCGAAATAAAATTAAATAATAATGTATAATTAATTAACAAAAATAAAATGGAAATTAAATGTGGAATAGTTCTATGACTTGAAAAAATGTCAGAAATTGAAAAATAATAGTAATAATTAATATCTGATAATGTTTACGAAAGAGTAAATCAATAGCAAACAAATAATAATAATTTTGTAACTATATAAGGGAAAGGGATTGCGAAAAACTGCAAAGGAAGAAGGAAAGGTTGTTTCTCTCTCTTTTTGTGCGTTTTGGTGAGTGGCTGCGCTCTGTCTTGCCGGCCATCTCGTCGGAATTTCAGTTATTGATTTTCCGATCACCGGATTCGATCGAATATCGAATCCCTAATTGTGCGATAGTGGTTTATTTCATCAATTGAATTTGAATACGCATTCAATCGTGTTTTGGGGTGGGGGTGCTGGAGATGGAGGATTATGCGAGCAGCGACGAGGATTACCATTACGACTCCGATCAAGATGACTCCGTCGAGGCTTATGAAAACGACGAGGATTACGCGTTGCTATCTTCCAAGGGTCCCACTACTAAGGTATTCGCTTCCGATAGGATACATCGTTCTTGGGATAATCCCAATTTTTTATTTTATCTTTTCTTGTCTTTAAAACCCTCACTTGTTGGATTTCCTCCTCTCGCTATTATTTGTGTGAGGGTGTGTGTATCTGTTTTCTTTTCTTGTATTGGTTTGTGAATTGATTGTCATCACGATAAGGTGCATTATCTTGGGTTTTGTATTGAGATGGGTTTGTTGAAGGTTGGGGCTTTAGGAACTGCTTTGAATTTTGTTTCTTGGTTGGACTGCGTACATGAACGTTTTGGACTTTCTTGAATTCTTTAGTGGGTGCTAAATTTGTGGTTGGAATTTGAAGGGTTTGTTTGTGATTGGCATCTCAGTTTACTGTGGGCTGGTTGGGTTCTGTGATTCTATGATTAATTTTTGGGTGTGGTGTGAAGCTGGATTATTTGTGTTTTTTTCCTTAAGTTTACTGTGTTCTGACGAACTCCTTTGGAATTTGCAGGTGATTACTAAGGAATCACTTTTGGTTGCACAGGTAAATTGAAGGATGTCTTTGTGTGTTTTGTTTGGATAAATTATATTTGTACGTTTTACTGAGATCACTATGCATTTTGTTGCAGAAGGAGGATTTGCGCAGAGTGATGGAGATGCTATCGGTAAGAGAGCAACATGCTCGTACACTGCTAATTTATCATCGTTGGGATGTGGAGAAGTTGTTTGCAGTGTATGTAGACAAGGGGAAAGCATTTCTCTTTGGTGAGGCTGGTGTTAGTGTGGATCAACATCCCGACTCTGACTCATCCGTTCCTTCTACAGTAATGTGCTACATCTGCATGGAGGATGTTGCTAGGGTTGAAACAACAAGAATGGACTGTGGCCATTGCTTTTGCAACTCCTGTGAGTATTTGTTTGGTTATACACGACTTTTGGTTTTGCACAATGATGGAAATTCATGCAAACTTCATTTATGAGCGTGTTTTGTATTTGTTTATATTTTACAGGTTGGATTGAACATTTTATTGTTAAAATAAATGAGGGTCAAAGTAAACGTATTAGATGCATGCAACACAAGTGCAATTCCATATGTGATGAAGCTGTCGTTAGAACTCTACTCAGTAGAAAGCACCCTGGTATGGCAGAGAAATATGAACGTTTTCTTCTTGAATCTTACATTGAAGACAATAAAAGAGTTAAATGGTGTCCCAGTACACCTCATTGTGGGAATGCAATACGGGTTGAGGATGATGAATTGTGCGAGGTAGAATGTTCATGTGGTTTACAGTTTTGTTTTAGGTGCTTGTCAGAAGCACACTCACCTTGTTCATGCCTGATGTGGGAGCTTTGGGCTAAGAAGTGTCGAGATGAATCAGAAACTGTTAATTGGATAACTGTTCACACAAAACCATGCCCAAAGTGTCACAAACCAGTGGAGAAGAACGGTGGTTGTAACTTGGTTAGCTGTATCTGTGGTCAAGCATTTTGGTGAGTTTTCCTCCTTCCTGCATTAGCGTATTCTGTTTAATAATTAATCTTTCTGGCTGTAAAAAACCAGTTAATCAAATATAGCAGTATGGATCAGAAGTTGAAGCCACCTCTGACACTGAGTTGACATTTACTTGTTTTTTTAGTAATAATTCACCCCTTTTGGTGCAGTTGGTTGTGCGGTGGAGCTACTGGCCGAGAGCATACTTGGTCAAGTATAGCTGGTCATAGCTGTGGTCGCTACAAAGAGCAAGAAAAATCGGCAGAACGTGCAAAGAGGGATCTATATCGGTATATGCATTATCATAACCGATATAAAGCTCACACAGACTCCTTTAAGATTGAAAGCAAACTGAAAGAAACTATACAAGGGAAGATTGCCATTTCAGAAGAAAAAGATTCTACACTCAGAGATTATAGCTGGGTAAATAATGGACTTTCCAGACTTTTCAGATCTAGGAGAGTCCTATCCTATTCATATGCTTTTGCATTTTATATGTTTGGAGATGAGCTTTTTAAGGAAGAAATGACAGACGCGCAAAGGGAAATAAAACAGAACTTATTTGAGGATCAACAGCAGCAGCTTGAGGCAAATGTTGAAAAGCTCTCTAAAATTTTGGAGGAGCCTTTTGAAACCTTTTCAGATGATAAGGTTGTGGAGATAAGAATGCAGATTCTCACCCTCTCAACAATTATTGATAAGCTTTGTCAGAAAATGTGAGTGTCCGCTTTAAGAAATAAGGTTGTAGATGCATTCTTAGTTTTGACATTAATAATTGCAAATTCTGCTATTTGCTGCAGGTATGAGTGCATCGAGAATGATTTATTGGGTTCTCTTCATCTTGGCATTCATAGTATTGCTCCATACAAGTCAAAGGGCATCGAGAGGGCTTCAGAACTTTCGGTTTGCTGGAACAACAAAGTCAATACTGGTAAGTGCCTGTGTCGGTTCTCTTTGAATAATGAACCGGACCCTCTTGGCGTTAACGTTGCCATCTTGTGTTACCGCCTCTCATAATGTATTAAAGAGAAATTTTGAGTGAGCCGCTTTTGATGGTTGTTTTATGTTCTGATTTTTTGCCTGCTTTTTTAATTTATTTGTTGTGCATTAAAATGAAGTAGTCATTGTTGTGAATTTGATGCATGATATCTCTGGCCATGGTTTAATCTTTGGTGTAGATGAGGGATACATAAATAATCATGCTTGAGGGTGCTTACTGTAGAACTTGTTTTGTTTGTTGTTATTTACCCATGGAAATACAGTGGCAATTTGTAAATTTAATTTTGGAGCTTCTTTATTCTATATTATGTTATGAATGTTCTTATGTATGTTTTCTTCAGTTTGACTTTGTGGATGCTCATCAGAAATGTTACTGAGTGAAAAGGATTATTGTATATATGCTGCAAGCGTAGGTGTAACAGCTGAACTTGATCGGCCTTCCGGATCAGGGAGTTCAGATGATAATGGATGCTCTTCTCGTAAACGAGCTAGAAAAGATGGTCTTGGAGGTGGTTTTTTTGATCTAAACTTGCCGGCAGAGTTTATAGACAGGAATTGACTTTGAAGAAGGACACCTTATATAAGTACAGGCGTACAGGTCTAACATAAATTGCTTTGCTGCCTTTGGAAGGAATTAATCTTTTTGGATTTCTCACCCCATTCGCTTTCATATCTTTCACTTAGCCACTCATCTCTCTCTCTCTCTACTGAGATATATGTTTCTAAAGTTTATTATTCCGACGCCATTTCTACCTTGGGTTTGAAATCTTAGCGCTGTATATAGATAGCCTTGGGGGGGCATTTATTTGCTACTAGTTTTATGTAAATGGCTACCTGGGTTTCTAGCAACACCTTTCAGGACAACTTCTAGGATCCTTTTTATTCCTATCTTATGAAGTCATAGGTGGAGGTAACTTCACTCATTTTTATTGTCTTAGTTTCATCTTTTAAACTATACTTCTTCTATTAATGTCGATGCTCTACTTTTTCATTTTCTTCCAAACCCCTCATGGTTTACAAATTCAAAACTGAAATCCCTTATACACTTGTCTACGCATACTTAACCTTTCTTAAAGAAGGTAACTTTTTTTTATGTCATGACATGGAATGCAACATTTTGTCAATTGATCAAAAGTTATTACTTAAACGGTTAAATTTCCATCACTTTCTTGATTCACTAGTCTTTTGTAAATTGAGAGAAATGTATTCTTGTGTTTGATGTTAAGGATATGTTTAAAGGGAAGTCCCTCATACACATATTTAGGAGAGGAAGAAATAAAAGAAAAAAAATGAAATTAACTTCTTTATAGATTAATATTAGTTTATCGATTACTTAAACATTTACATATTTTAGAAATTAATCAAAAATAACTTTTAAAATGTAACTTATGTTAATCTATGAAAATGTTATTTTTTTTTCTCAGGTATCCTTATAAAATTTCTCCAGATATGCTTTATAAAAGGGGAAATAAAGCACATAGGTTAAAAAAATGAAAATAATATGTTGGGAGACAAAGTAGTCTATGAAGGACCAGAAAGTCAACGATTTTAGTTTATGTCATTAAAGAGATCTTATCAAATCGCAATTTATGTAATAATAAAAAATTGAAATGAGTAACTTAGTTTTAAAAAATGTATTTGCGTGTTGGATTAGTCTTAAATTTAAAATTGAATAATTTTTTAAAACTTGTAAAGTTTATTAAATCTTCAAAATTAATCACTTGTTCTTATATTTTGATGTCTAAACATATGTTATTATTACTATTTAAATTATTACTATTTAAATGAAGAAAGTGATCAACTTTGTGAACTTAAAAGGAAATCTTAGAAAATTATTTAATTTTTTTTTTCTTAAAGACCAATATTTTATTCCTCATAATAACTGGGAATGGACAATGAATAAGTATTCTAATTTGTTGGTGTGGACTTGGGCCAGCCGTATGAGCTTGCTGCAAATCTTTTTATCGGTGTTTCTTCCTGCACCCCAATAAATGACTTCCTGCACCCCATCATTCTTGGAGAAAACCATTTTACCTCTTTTAAAAATGATTTCGACATCACTCTTTTTGGAATATTTCTGAAACATACTTTCTGGAATAAATTTTACAAATTCCAGATTTATCTCTGGAAACTAAAAAAAGGTGTTCTAGAAAAGATATTCCAAAATAGTTTTTTACTTTCCGAATTTTCCTATTATGGATACACACTTTACTTATAGAATCCTTATTCCAGAAAAACTTTTTGTTTAACCCTTATTGTGAAATCATCCAAAATTATTAAGGTTAATTATAGTATTGCAAAGAATATAGGGGTACAGGAAGAAAATGTAGGGGTGCAGTAAGAAATATCCTCTTTTAATTTGCTTTTAATTAATGGATAGATTCTTGATATGAATGAGGAGGTGATTGGCATTTGAGGCTTCATAGGGAAATTCTCCTCCACCTTCATACATTAAAGTGTAGAAGTGTCAGAAGAAGAAACTATGGAGGTGCAGAAACTTGAAATGCATACACCTTTTGCACTTTTCCTCCCATTCTTCCTGCACCTTACAAACAAATTGTGACCTGCAACCCGATGCATTTCAAAATTTTAAAATTATCCTTCGTTCCAGAATTAAAAATCTGAAACTAAAAGAACACTCAAAAAATTAAATCTGAAATACATTTGTCTTCATGAAGTGAATTTCAAAATAAAATTAAAAAAATCAAAACTTTATTTTGGAAAAATAATTCTGTAATACAAAAAAATACATTACGAAAAACAAATTCTAGAAAATAAAATACATAAATGTATTTCATAAAAGGTTTCCAGAATTAAAAAAATGTAATTCAAATCTGGCAACGTTTTTGTATTTTGATGTGTAGCCTCTTTTAATTGAGGATATTTCTGTCATTTAAAAACAATCACGTGAGATTCCAATTTCGTGGTGGAGAAAAGCCTTTTTTTTTTTCTTTCCCATTCTTCTCCTCCTTCACTTAAGGGCTATGAATCTCGGACACTTTTTTTTTAAGTGGCGTGTCCGTGTCAAACACACTCGTATGACATTTGTAGGATACTTATCGGTTAAGTATTTAGTTCAAAAGATATTTGTTAGATTTCTGACAATTCTAACACGAGTCTAACACAATTTTTAAAAGAAGAAATACATTCATTTTCTAAAAAGTTAAACTCATTGTATAAATTTTTATTATGATTATAAAAATAAGGAACAAATCCTTTCAAACCAGTCATGAAAAACATATTTCTCTGCTAAAAAAAAACTGAAACATACCTAATGAACAAAAATATTTATTGTCAATTTATATAATTCATAATTATATAATATATAGATCTGTGTCCTCATGTCCTACATTTTAGAAATTATACATATCTCCGTGTTTGTGTCCGTGTTGTGGCAGTGTCCGTGTTAGTGTCTGTGCTACATAACTTAAGGGTGTTTCTCCCTACACCCCCACCTAGCAAATGACTTCATGCACCCATCATTTTTGGAAAAATCATTTACCCCTTTTAAAATTAATTTTCATATTATTCTTTCTGAAATTTTTCCAAACATACTTTTTAGAACAATTTTTTTAATTTTGGATTTACCATTTTGGAAATTTTGAAAAATACGTTATGGAAAACATAATGGTCTTTTGCCTTCAATTTCCTATTCTGGAAACACCTTTACTTACAGAATCCCTATTTAGAAAACACATTTTGCTTACAAATTTTTTATTTTTGAATCATCCAAATTATCAAGGATAATTCTACCATTTCAAAGAATATAGGGGTGTAGAAAGAAATAGCCTTCACTTAAACAACGCATTCCATGTTAAAATCCAATCAACAAAGCCCACCAAAGAAAATCCAATTTTATAAAACCACACCAACAAACACAACAAGGGAATCTTTTTTATATTTTCCAAAGTCCACCATGTATTTGAAAATCAACTTTTTATGTAACAAATTATAATTTCATTATTATTTTGTTAAAAAGCGGTTTCTTTTAGTTTATGAACTTATTTTATGATAAAAATCCTTTTACTTCCTTCATTCTATTTTGATTGATGTTTAATATTTTTTCCCATAGATTAAGAAAAATAAGTACTTCAAAATAATAATATTAATACTACTATTATTTATTAGCAGTTCATTTTATTAAAATATACTCTCTAAACTTAATTCTAAATTAGAAATGGTTTTGTTGATAATCTTATATATAAGTAAATTTCAACTACCTCAACTCTATTTAATAATGTTATTTTAAAAATATTTGTGTATTTTAAGCATGGTATCAAAGTAGAGATGTTTTGTTTCATCTTTACTTTTAAATTCCGTTGAAACTATAATAATATGTCTTCATTGGTTTTTGGATTTCTCTGCTCCTCCCCACACTCATCTTAGATGAATTAAGAAAATACAAAACAAAAGAAAACAATTATATAAAGATAGTTGGAGAAATAAATAAAAAAGTAAAACTAAACATAAAAGATAAAAATAATAGGGAAAATAAACAAAAAAATGACCATGTTTATCGTAATTAACAAAATAAAATAAACTACTCAACATGACTATTTTTGGATATTTCTGTTCAGTCTAAAGATATGAAAGCATATAATAGAAAAAAAAATAGGAATTAGGAGATTGAAAAAATTGAAATACAATAACACATAAACATACATTAAAATAAGAAAGTTAGAAGAAATAGAACAAATAGTTTCCTTTGACTAAAAAAAAAACAGTATTATACAGAACAGAACAGAGTATATGATAGTAATGAGAGAAAAAGACTCTGTCTTACCAACACATTACTGTCTCACAAATCTCAACGATAAGATTCTGTTTCCTCTGTTTTTTTGGTTGAAATAAGAAACTTCCGTTACCTTCTGACAACATTAAAAAATGTTACAAACCCCAATATCCATGCATTGGTTCCTCATACTACCATAAATGCTACATCATCTCTCACTCATTAATTCATGCATTTAAACACACACCCTAATAAATTATTCTTATTGATCTATGTGCCAATGCTATCTTAAATTTTACACTTTCCTAAGTTCTTTCTCACCTTCCACTAGATTTTTCTAGGGTTTCTAAAGTTTGTACCTATTGAGAAAAGTATTTGCTATTTTTTTTTTAGTTTTTCTTCTTTTTCATTGTCCATTTTAGTAGCTTGTTCACATATTGATGAGTATTTTGAAATTATTCTTAGCTTCTTGATATAACTTCCATTATTTTTTCTTTGTAATTCATAGTAAGTGTATCAAAATATTTAAGAATTACAAAAAGAATAAAGCCATAAGTAAAACACACACATTATGTACAAATTTTAAATGAACAAACAACATGAGTACAATTTTTGTTCAAAAAGTAGGCAAATAACAGTTAATTAAGCACAGTTTTCATTTGAAATTTAACAACACTAAACAAATTTATGTTCTCTAAATTTTTTATACTACCAAGTTGCTTATGACACATTAACAGGTAAAATTTTCACTAATTTTGAGGTCTTGAAATTAGTCGAATTTTGGTTTGTTCTGGATTATTGAAAAAAAGTGTTGAACTAAGCCTGTCACTGCTATTTTTTATTATAGAAGTGACAAGTATGTCTGTCAGTTTCCATTGAAAAATTGACAGTGTAATGTTTTGCTCAATAAGACAGGTTTATTTCTAATTAACTAATTAAGCAATTAATTAATCTATGTGTTCTGATTGGAGTCAGAAACTCAGATTGGAGATTCCCAATACAGAGACATAGAATAGAAGAGCATTGGTTCTCCAGGTTCAACCCAGCCACAAGTCAAACTACAAAGTACTTACAAAACTTAGTGAAATATCAAAAAGTGAGTCAGAGTTTGGAAGTTGCAAGAGCCAAAACAGAACAAATGGAATTAACAAAGCAGAACAGATTTTTTTTACTTTTTCCTTTGCTCATTGGGGTGCAAGAAAAATAAAAAAAAAATAACACATGCACTTATAATATAAAAGGTTTTCTATTCAATCACATATATCTGTACTAAATAGTATTTTAATTTGCATTTTACATTTCTTTCAGATTTTTGAATCCCTCACCTCAGCTGCTGTTGCAAACAATTCTCTTAATTCAGTTTCCTTTCCCTCACTAATTAGCTAATATATAAAAAATCTAAAAAGAAAATCATAGTGATTATACATAAAGTCTAATTTCATAACACAATGGACTATATAAATTTGTTTCAAATAGCACAAATTATCATCATCACATAAAAAGATCTTTTAGTTAGAAATTTATTTAAAAACAAATTAACAACTTAACAAATTTTACAATATATTAAAATATGATAGGAGATTAAATAAAAATATTCACAATAATATATATAATTTAAATATTTTTTATTATATATAAGATTTGTTGTTTATTTTTATAATCACAATAAAAACTTATACAAAGAAAATAATTACATTTGTTTTTTCTAAAATTATGTTGGAGTGGTGTTAGAATTGAGAAAAACCTAAAAAAATGTCTTTATAAATAAACACTTCACCGATATGTTTTTTACAAATTTTGTAACGAATCATGAACACATTATTTAAGAAGCTATACAAATACAAAAATTAAACCAAAATAAAAACAGCAGAAGGGCATGTTGAATTGTCAACTTGTAAAAAAAAATTCCATCTTTTAAGTTATGGTCAAAAGATGGGAAAAGAAGGCATTGTTGATGAAAGGGCATTATTGTCTAATGTAAAATAAGTGTACATATTATTCACTATGCAAGCATGGAAATATCTCTATACCCATTATTGTAACTGGATATGTAGAGACATTATTTTATGTTCTTCCCTACGTGTATAGCAGCGTCTCCAATGAGAAAAGGCATGGCACTTTTTCCCACCAAAGTCATTGACAATGCAAAGATTGGTTGTATCCAAGTTTCTCCATGAAATTAGACAAAAGACAGCCCACCAAAACCAGTCACCTCATATAAAAAAAACTTACACTGCTTCTTCCTTTGACAATAAACTTTCAGCCCTTTTGAGGCTGCTTTTCTATAAGTGCGTTTTCCTTTTTATTCCAAGTGACCAAACTCACTGTGTTTTCTTCTTCAACCTTCCCAAACGTTGGTAGCATCGCCTAGTGGAGGGGTCATGACTCATGAGGGTATCAGTATAAATACGTGGCATAAAAATTATCACATTTCTGCATTCTCAAATTTATAATTATATAACACTATGTTCAAACTTCTATAATTTAATAATTTTTAATCACCGTATCTAAAATATTGTTCGTTTTGAAGATTCAAAGTATTGTCCGCTTTGGAGGTCAGTGTTTTGTCACGTTAATACTTTGGAGGTCAGTGTTTCGTAACGGTTTTATATTTAAAAGTCGTTTGGTGTGTTAAGGAGAAATGAGTATATAAACTGTCTTTAGTCTCGAATACTATGTTGGCTACCGGAACAAGAACAATTTGTATGCCACCTATATTTAGACTAAACACTTTCAAGATTAGGTAGTGAAGTTATTACCAAGTGGTTTCACCTCTCATTGTAACAGGAGGATAATGGCAGGTAGTCTAACTAGTAGGTAAAATTTGTCTGAGTTTATCATAAACAATTAGGGGTCATGTTTCACTTTAAACTAAGAGATATTGTAGCTGGTGAAAACCCTTAGAGGGCTAAAGAAGGAGATTAAGATGACTTGATCAAACTTCAAGGACACTAAACTTTTACCATTCAAACCAAATGATAGTAAATGATTTGTGAGATGTGTCACATGGGAGTTTGCTCTTGGAATGGCATAGAAAAGAAACCAAGTGCACGAGTGGATGAAACTGTGCGGTGAATGCATTATGTAAGTCCATTGTCCAACAAACTGCCATCCTAATCACCACTCTGTATTTTGTCACTATGTTCCATTCTAAATGGTGAAGGTCTCAGCTTTTAGACACTGCTATAATATAAGATAAAGGGAAAAACCAAACTCATGTGATTCTTTTAATGCAGTGCATAAAGCCAACCAGCAAAAAAGCTTCAAAGTTGGAGTGCCTTTAGACATGCATGCAATATATTTGCATCATTGTTGATAGCATATTCTGCGATACACATATCTCAGTTTGCCTCCATGTTTCTTGTCATATCATTCTTTTGTAATCCCTAAGTTTTACTTTGGAATGCATTCTACAAAAGCTATGACATGGTTTTTCTTCTTTTAATGAAATGCAAAACCCACAACTTTATCAAAGGCTTCCAAAAGGGTGGGTTGGTTAGTCATGTGAGACCAGTCAAAAAATATAAAAAAGGAGGTCATAGGAGCTTCATAGATTGTTTGTCAACAGCAGTACAACACAAATATACTCTTGTTGTACTCGTACCATAGTGGTTGAATGACATTTAACAGACGTATATATAAAAAAAAAAAAATGTTTTTGGAATTGAAATAGATATAACAGAGAGAGGCTGTTGGGATTTTGAACCACCAAATCGATTCAGCTTTCCAAAAGCTTCACTGTGTGAGAAGTCACATTCCATCAGAGAGGAGATTCTGGTGCTTGTAAGCGCAGCTATGCTTTAAATTAATGTATTTTGGATGTATCTTGCCATTTTGACTATGTCACATTTATGAAACTTTGTCAATATCTGGTCCTGGTGTGTGTCGCATTAATGGTTTTTTGGTGCATTCATTGACAGTGTTTACGCCAATCTGACACTTACATGCATGGAATAGAGTGGTGTGATTCTGTTTTCAAGCAATTCAAGCTCATGGACCCAACTGTTTCAATTTCAACTCACAAGCGCTCCACCAGGTTTTTGAAGACACAATTCGTCTCCTACTTTCAACATTTTCTCTTCTTTCTTTTTCAGTATTTGTTGTCACTTTCTCATTTCACCAACTTTTGTCTTTCTAAACCAAATAAATTGAAGATCGAGTTGCAGCGGCACGCATCTTCTTCTTCCTCTTCTTCTTCTTCTTCTCCTTCTTCTTCTTCTTCTTCTTCTTCTTCAGTACATTCTTTTTTTAACCAAATAATGGTTCTTCAAGTTATCCAGAACTTTTGCTTCTTCAGATTTATGTTACTAAATATAGGTAATCTTACTTTGTTGCAGAAGATCGTAACATTAAATTAACCCGAGAGGGAATATTCCCCCCGGACTCTAAGCAAATTTAACTATTTTCACGCTTAAACTTCATTTAATATTCTTGTTTTTACACAATAAAGAGGTATATTTCTTAAATTTCCCTCAACTAATTTTATTGAGAGTGATGCTTAGATTTAAAGATAAGGGTAATCCTGAAATAGCAGCTTTAAGTAAGATTGAAGGAATTGAAATTTGTTTATTTTTATGTCCATCATCACCTTTCTTTTTGCTTATTTCATTGGTTTTTGTTTCATCTACAAAGCCAAAACGGATCTTATGAGGAAGCTTTTTGCATTGGTTTTGCAGGCTAACAGGATCATGTTAACTGTAATGATTTTATGTTCTCTCCTCCCTATTTTGACATTTTTGTTTACTGTTTGGCAGTGACCCAATGAAAAGAAGAGTCATGGCAGATGGATTAGAGAACATTAGTGGAGCTTCTTATCGGCCTGAAGTGGTATCTCTCACCTTTTCTCTCAGACCACCTTTACCATCTTGCTGCATATTTTTGAGCATTTTCCTTTCATTTATTATAGCAGATTTTAGTATTCTTAGAATGATTTTCAGCACATAGAAGCTAATACTTACAGCTCTTAGTAATTTTCTCTTTCTTGTATGTTAAAAAAAGGAACTGGGGAAACTAAAGCACAGCATTGAATCCAAGACGAGGCAATACCATAATATCGATCTTCAAAGCTCTTTGACTCAAGAGGTACAAATCTTGATTGATAATTAAGTTGTCATTATACAATCAGCTAGTAGTAAGCTTATGCAGCACAGTCTTTTTTGTGGAGTCATTTCTAGTGACAGTAACAGGTACACACTAGCCATAGTATTGAAGGCAATGATTAGAACTGTCCTTGTTATACATGGCTTAGATAAGCCTTGAGTCAAAGTATGTAGTATTCATTTTATTTATTTGCATTTGGTTGATAGCTTTTCATAATATATAGTTTTTATATCTCTGAAGATTCTACAGCTTCAAAAACGATTAAAGCAACAATTCGTGATAAGGCGCGCATTAGAGAAAGCACGTTATCTGCCTTTTTCACAGGATGCTACAATAGAAAATTCAATACCAAAGGTACAGTTACATAGGAGTGCAGCTTTTACTTTCTCAGTTGAAATTTTTGGATCTCGCTTCTGACTATCCACTATATACATTTCTTATGTAATTTTAGGCTGCAAAGGAACTGATTCAGGAAATTGGAATATTGGAATTAGAAGTTGTGTATTTGGAACAATACCTTCTCTCTTTGTATCGGAAAAGATTTGATCAACAAACTTCACCTTTATCACCTAAGGAAAGAAGATTGGAATTAGCTTCAGACACTAATAAAGTAAAATCTGCAGTGCCCCGCAATGATGCTATTTCTGACAAAGAAATTTCAGTTGTGAACTGTAGTAATGTCATTTCACCCAGAAATTCAGCTGGCTTTCACCTTAAGGAATGCAATAACCAGTTAGAATTAGAAACTGTTTTAGACTCTAGTATTCATCGATGTCACTCTGCACTATCTCAACGAACAGTATGCTCAATTGAAGCTTCTCCTGGGAACATTGAAACCAAAGCTGTCGTTGACTCTTACCGTTCTCTGCCATTATCCATGTTGGAGGTAAGTATAATGAAAACCAGAAAACTGGTTCCATCCTTTAATTTCTCATGCAGCGCTCTCTAATATCCTGCTTCCAAATTTTATTTTAACAGCAAGCTCAGTTTGCTAAATTCAGTTCAACAAGTCTGGCTGAGCATCTTGGGAGTAGCTATGTTGATTACGTTCCAGAAACACCCAATTGGCTTTCTGAGGAGATGATCAAGGGCATATCAGCTATATATTGTGAACTTACTGAACCACCTTCTCTTGGTCATAAAAATGATTCATCCCCTATAATATACTCATCTTGTGTTAACGAGTTATCTTCACAGAGCCAGGGTAATAAGTGGGGATCACAATGGAAGAAACACTCATCCTTCAATCTAAACTCCACTAACCCTTTCCATGTCAGAGGGTCCAAAGAATTTAGTGAACCTTATTGCTCAATGACAAGGATACAGAAATTATGCACAGATAATCAGAAATTAAAGGAAATTGAATACATGCTACGGAGATTTAGGTGAGCCATCTTGGAGTGCATTCTTTTTTTATCATGTTATTCAGATTCAAAGTTTCTTTTCTAAATAGTCTATTAGTTGGATGAAGAAACTACAAACTAGATTTTTTACCTTGAAAATTGAACTTATCAACTGTGGTACAATGCACCAAGATGTGTGTAGTATGCAAATTTGGTTAGATGATTTCTTTTGTCTGGAAGAACAACTTCATATCCTACTTTCTTACAGGTCACTTGTTTCTAGGCTGGAAAATGTTAATCCTAGAAATATGAGGCATGAAGAAAAGCTTTCCTTTTGGATTAATGTGCACAATTCCTTAGCAATGCATGTAAAATTTCTGAATCTCTTAATTTTTTTTATCTCATGCAAGTTATTGCTCCAAATCAGTGAACCATTATCATTCTGCTCACTTTCCTCCACAGGCCTTATTAGTTTATGGAATTTCAGCCAACAATGTCAAAAGAATGTCTTCAGTACTGAAGGTAAGTTTCTCGTTCATAAAACTCCACGGAATTGACTGGTACGTGACTCTAAAATAAGCCAGGATATTTCAGGCTGCGTATAACATTGGGGGACAAACTATAAGCGTAGACATGATACAGAACTTCATTCTGGGATGCAGAATGCCTCGCCCAGGACAAGTAAATCTGATTTCCAGAAACTTCTAAGAAGATTGCATATTTCATTTTACTCAATAAAAAAACGAGTTTAGCATAGATCGAATACTGTTGTCCATATGCCTTTCTTAACACACTATTGCACCTTTCATTTTCTACTAGTGGCTGCGGTTGTGGTTTCCTTCAATGACAAAACCAAAGGTTAGAGATGCAGGGAAAGGATATGCAATACATCGTCCAGAACCTTTATTACTATTTGCTCTTTGCACAGGAAGCCATTCTGATCCTGCGGTAGACTTCTGGTCTTTCTGTACTCTATGTAGAAGAATATGTTTACCTACAGTTTTTGTTGTATTAACCTCTTCTCTTGCCTTCTCAGGTACGTTTGTACACATCTAAGAGAGTATTTGAAGAGCTACAATGTGCCAAAGAGGAATACATTCAGTCCACCATCACCATAAGCAAGGAACAGAAAGTAGTTCTCCCGAAGATGGTTGATTCCTTTGCAAAAAATTCAGGTCTGCGAGCACCTGATTTGATGGAGATGATTAGGCCTTATCTACCCGATTCTCAAAGGAAGAGCATTGAAGAGTTTCAATCAAAGTCAAGCTTGAAAAACGTTGAATTAACCCCTCATAACTTCACTTTCCATTACTTGATTTCAAAGGAATTAGCTTGGTAATGACATGTCTTGGAAGGATTCATGTACGTGTATGGGTAGAATAATCTTCTGTCCATATCTATCCAAGACTTGCATTTGGTGGTAAGCACAGGTGTAACGTGCAGGAAGCAAATTTGTCTGCCTCAAAGCATGACCGGTGAATAATCGTTGTCTGCGTTATATCTGAAAATATTAAACTCAGAAGGGTAACACTAAGGTGAAAATACGAAGCAGAGAAATATGTACTTCAGATAGAAAGCTTAAGATGTACTTAATTTTTGCTTCTTAACTCTCCATCTTAAGTTCCTTCTTGGGTTTAAGAACTTTACCATAGCTACATTTTTGTTTTCAATTAATGGATGTATATTCTTAATTCTTTTCCTCGACATCTGCTTCGTATGATATTTCAATCCTGGAAACCTTTTCTGTGTCTGCTCAGTAGAAATCATTACTGACACCCAGCCCAGCAATACTAAAGCACATTCTTATTGCCTTTTGGTCAAACAGCATGAAAGATAACGAGAAAATAAGTGGAAAGAAGATCATGAAATCTAAAAAATAATATAGTGTTCGGTCCTTCAAATTAAAAATTGATCGTTTTAATATCTATAATTTGACATACAAAACTTTCTTAATTTTGATTAAGGAAAAGAAAGAATATGGTAAATCTTTTGTGTATATTGAACACATGGGGTTATGTTTATATAGGAAAAGAAACATATGGGCTAAACCCATTATATTAATATGATATATCTAACAATATCTATAATATCTCATAATATCAAATAATATCTAACACTCCCCTCAAGTTGGTGCATATAAATCGTATGTACCCAGCTTGTTACAAATGTAATCAATCCTAGGCCCTCGTAAGAGTTTAGTAAAAATATCTGCTAATTGATTATTTGAATTAACAAACTCAGTCTTGATATCTCCCGATATAATAATGACAATCAATCTCAATATGTTTTGTCCTTTCATGAAAAACTGGATTTGAGCTAATAATGACAATCAACCTGATTATCACATATAAGTGTCATTTGAGTAAACTCTCCAAATTACAATTCTTTAAGTGACTGTTTAAGCCAAATAAACTCACAAGTAGCCGAGGCCATAGCTCTATATTCTGCTTCTGCACTAGATCTTGCCACAACACTTTGTTTTTTGCTCTTCCAAGAGATCAAGTTATCACCAATGGAGACACAATAACCAGAAGTTATCACATGGAGATCCTGCCCAATCAGCATTTGAATAACAAACGACTTTAGTATGGTTATTATGACCATATAACAAACCTTTTCCAGGAGAGCCTTTAATGTACTTCACTATACGAATGACTGCATTCCAATGATCTTCACATGGAGAATTAAG
>Ga0123342_1005800_pt1 | contig 17626 bp, 15 predicted proteins | sample Turbeawhitnodule_FD_89960 | JGI IMG/M metagenome (GOLD analysis project Ga0123342, IMG submission 89960) | Root nodule microbial communities of legume samples collected from Mexico - Turtle bean Mexico white nodule | ecosystem: Host-associated > Plants > Roots > Nodule | place: Mexico: Nepantla...
TTGACGATATTGTACCCAATTATATGCAATTAATTTAATAATTATAGAATCTCATGATTAGTATCCTACCTAATTAGATTGTAATTTGGGAGAGAGAAACTCCCTATATATTTCCTATACATGTAATATACACATAAGAGAATAAGAAACATCTTTTCTTCTTATATTTTTTATCATTTTCTTATAAGATAGGTTCTCTTATTTACTTTTTTCTTTTCAAGATATGTGTTATTATTCAAGTTTTTTTATTTTTCTTATATTCAAATCTCGAGTTAATTTATCTGAATAGTGCATAAATTGATTTCTTACTTTAGTTAATTGGTTTAAATTAAGTGACTTTCATATTTGACATAAATGCGGGTAAAATAAAAATCAACTTATTAACATGGTATGAAATGAACTTTATATTATTAAAAATCTAAATATAAAAAAAATCTAAATATAAAAGTGTGTCTCGATATTTAGTAAAAATGAAAAAGTTAGATAAGATATAAAAAATGAGACCTATAAACTTTTATTTTAAGGTTTTGAAGTAGAGATGGTATGTAATATATAGAAATCAGAATTTTTACATCTATTTAAAAGAAGGAAATGATGTAAACAATGTCTCTAGCATGTAATTCTTGAAAGTAGTTAAATCAAGTCTATCATACTTAATTTGAAACTTTAATGAATATCTATTTAAGAATAATAATCATTGATAATAATTAAGCTCTCTCAAATAAAAATTATAGTAAAAACAAAAAATATTTATTTTTAATTCTTTTAGAATTCAAATAATTTCTTATGCATAGTCTTTACTTCATAATGGATTATGTTACATATATAAATATATATATATATATATATATATATATATATATATATATATTATGGCATGGTTGCACATTTAATAGCACTTATGGCATGGTTGTACATGTATATATATATATACATATATATATATATACATATATATATATATTGCTCCGAAGAGAGAAATTTGGAAACAATGATTGATTCATTATATACATAAAACATGTTCTAGCTGTCTGCCATGATTCTCTATTGACTTAAAAAAAGATTATCCATTATGTGCAGTAATTAAGAGAGAGAAATTCATAAGTATTTTCGACACTAAAGCATTCATAATTTTCTCATTTTCCTCTTTCTTGTTGCATTGGATCTCATATTCCATATTTTTTTCTGTGGGTGTCAATCGATATTTTCCCAAATGCATATATATTGGGTGGTTTATCATGGAACTAATCAACCTATATATTTCGTTATCATCGACAAAGGAACTAAGCAAAGACCTTTCTTCTTCAATTCTGTGTGGTCATTGTCCCTTCTATTAAAAACCAGTTCTTGACTTTCATCTCTTTCTCTTTGGGTATTTCTTTTTTCCTACAAAAACAAAAGAACAACTTTTGTTAGCTTAAAAAATATACTTAACTCGTTCGTTAATTTAGTTCCTCAATCAACATGCATGTATGGATTGCAAGCTTCTGGGTTTGAAGAAGGACATAATTTCAGTCTAGGGAAATGTAGAATGAAAAAGGTAATTTTCTTTATTAGCAATAACAATAACTAAATATTAAAGCACTTTCAGATATACTAATCCTTATCCTTACATAAGAACACTTTAGTCACCTAAAAGTTCAAATATAAAATCAGAAAACTCTAACTAAGTACAGAATAGTTATGCAAACCACAACAAAAATCCAATTACTACTCAAAAGCTGCATACTTACGTAAATAAAAAGTCCATACTAATCCCATTTTTCAATTACAGGACAAGTGTGATTAACATGATTTCACCAAAACACCTACTCACCTAAGATAGAAATAATAATTTGAAGTAAAAGGTTCCAACTTTCAATTACTCAAGCACAAAATTCGGGTTTTTTTTTCATATATATTATCTTTCCTTCCAAATGTAAAAAATAATTATACATATTATATATTATCAATAATATGTACACTGAGTTTATCAAATTAACATGGAAATTGTCCATTTTTTCTTTCCCTTTTGCTTTTGTAAAACTGGTTCTCCCAGAATATTTTCAATAAATTAAATAATTATAAAATTTACTAGCATGTTATATATACCTTAACTCACACTAAATGAAAGAAAAGGCATTAATGCATACATAGGAAGAAGAAAGGAAGAAGAAAAATAATGAACCTTGCAGCCTTTGACAGGAGAACTTGCTGTATCTTCTAAAGCATCATCAACCAGTAAAGCAGTTTTGATCTTCTTTCTCTTCTTGAAGCTTGATTCCTCAGGTTGTGTGCTGTCATCATCAGTTAACATTTTCTTAGCAGCAGACACAAAGGAAGTGGAGTATCTATCAACACCAGAGAAAGACACAGAAGAACAACATTTCTGATCATCAAAATGGTTGTTAAGGAAATCCTCAAAGTACTTAGTCCAACCACTCTCCTCAGAGGAGTCACACTCACTTTTTGTCTCATTCTTGGGAGAAGGAGCTTTGGTTATGGCAGTACTCATAGAAGCCACCTTGGTTTTTTATCTGAAACCCAACAAAATAAGATGAAGAAACGATGAAATATCAGTGGGGTTGGGTGGTGAGCAGCTTTAAAGAAGCAATGAAGAGTATAGTTTTAAAGAAGCAATAAACAATGAAGAAATGGGCATAAAGATGATTAAATATAGAGGACTTTGGAATCTTGAGGTGGGACACAGAGTTGGGGAAGTTAATGTTAGCTATATGTCTGTATGTGTGTGAGTGTTTGACCTTTGTGGTATATTGGAAGAGATTTGGCAAAATTTTCTTCATGGCGGAGTTAACTTTCCACCATTGCTTTGAATTAGTCATTGCTTCGCCCTAGCTAGAGAAGCTTGCAAATCTTCTTTCGGCTTAATATTTCCCTAATCTCTTCAAAGTCTCACCACAAAAATTACTCTCATCTTTCTAATAATTTGGTTATATATATCATAATCAATTTCTCCTGAAAGGGCTTCTCTTTTTGCTGGTTTTATATGCATAGTTCACTTAACTTCTTTGCAATGCAAATTGACTTCGTTGAATTATGAAATATTATTATTTTAATGATTTTGTATATGTAATATTTCAAAATGACTTGTATATAAAGATGGTTAGATAGAATGTCTTTCTCATAAATCATGATGCTCTCTATCAATAGAATAGTGTTTTAGTTGTAAATATAATAAATATTTGAGAAAAACAAATTAACGGATATAATCAATTCAAACGTTCACATCCAATTATAAATATACCTATGTAGTTGGTTGTGAAAGCTTGAGTTAATCTATATCTATTAATCATCACTCTCTCACTTACGGAATAAGAATGTTACAAAGAACAAAAAAAAAATGAAAAAAAAAACTCGAACAAATAAAAAACAAGATGTAGATTGAGAAAGAATGCAAGATGGCACCTATGGTGAGGAAGTGTGTAATTATTTATTGTGGAAAAATGTGATAATGGTTATTTATTAATTAAATATTAATTGAATATATATGAAGACTCGGTACTAAAGACCTTATATAGTTATCATTTTTATTTCAATTTCATCCAACTACAAGGAATAGAAAAAAATAATAATTTAGAAGAATAACTCTAGTAATATATATATATATATATATATATATATATATATATATATATTATCACTAAAAAAAACACATAATAAAAATAACATAACCAGTCTCACAAAACAAGTCTGAAAAAATCTTTTGACATTATTATTATTTAAAAAAACATACAAGTGCTAAAAAAAAAGCCATCCCACTGTACACCATCAACCTGTGGGATGCGATGATGAAAAAATGAAAATATAGTATATCTCATATTCGTAGAATGAAAAATAATTAGGAAAATAGGTGTTCACAAATATTTTAAATAAATATATTGTTAAGAAATAGAGGTAGAAAAGAGTAACTAAAAAAAATATACTTTATCTAATTCAATTTTATTGGTTAATAAATATAATACTTTAATAAAAACTATAGTTTCACCCTTATTGTAAAAAAATGTGGGCATATTCTCCATATCTTCTTGGCATAGAACCTTGAAAATGTCACGAGAATTGGGGAGGTAAAGAGAATGAAGAGGGTTTGCATATTTTTTAATGGTGACTTTAATTAAGTTTCTTGGTTTCATAATTTAAAGGAAGTGATCCGTTGAAAAAGATAAACAAGTAAGGCATCATGATTGGGTGGAATGATGTATTGAGAATTTAATTTTGTTGACTTAAACCATAAACAAACACACGATTGTTTTGAAAAGAATAAAGATAGATGATGACTTTGGCGTTTGTTGTTGCCCATTTGTTTAAGCACTTTTTTTTTCTAAATTTTTTGATGATGTTGCTTCATAATTGTTTTATCTTCTTCACCTCTGAAACTACGTCATCAAAGATCCTATCAAAGGATATTGATTTTAATTTTTAAAGAGTTTACCATTGCCCTGCACCCACAAAACTTACTTCAAAATTGTAAATTAAAATAATAAAAATTAATTTTATCCTTAATTTAAACTTTAGATTTCTTATATTAAAAAAATTGTTGTCACTATATGATAATGTTTATATTAAAAATTCGTTTATTACCTAATTAAAAAACAAAATACTATATAGTAGTTTTCTTACTATAAAATGTCTAAATTTTTTATTAAAGAAAAAAACTAATTTCATCTTATAACTAGAAACGAAAAACACACTCTTTATCCGATTATATCCAAATTAACACTCTTGGATTTGAAAAAAAAAATGTGAAAAATAAATAGTGTAACAACAAATTAATAGAAGTTTTTTTAACATTCGTTAAATTTCAAAGATTAATTTTAAAATTCCAGTAAAATAGTATGAATTTTTTAACCTTAGTTAAATTCCAAAGGTTTATTTTAAAACCTCAATTAAATAATGGAGGTTTTTTTAACCTTCATTAAATTTCAAAGGTTTATTCTAAAACCTGAGCAAAATAACAAAGGTTTTTTTTTAACTTCCAGTAAGTTCCAAAAGTTTATTCTACAACCTCAACAAATTAATGAAAGTCTTTTTAACCTTTGTTAAGTTTCAAAGGTTTATTCTAAAATTTCAATAAAATAACAGAGGTTTTTTTAACCTTCTTTAAGTTCCAAAAATTTATTGTAAAACCTTAATAAAACACTCCATATTTTTCAAACTTTAATAAATAAATATTATTAAGTTTATTTATAAATAATTAATTAAAAACTATATAGTTTTAATATACTTTATATATTTCATAACTAAATTCTCTAAAGTTTTGAAAGTGCAACTTTACATTACAAATAAGTTTTCTAAAGTTTCAAAAATTTATTTAAAAACTTAGCAAAATAACCTTGGATAATAAGTATTTCAACAACTAATATTGGATAATAAGTATTTCAACAGTATTTGCATATTTCTTATGATTGATGGTAGTTGGTTTATACAATTCTTAGTTTTTTTTGTTACGAGCTAATACTTTAAAAAACCTGACTTATTTTGTTTTAGATTTTGATGTACGTATATTTTATGTGCAATTTTAGTTTTAGTTATAACTGTTAATACTTAATTCTCGTAATTTTGAAATATTTTAAATTAAGGTCTTTATTTTTAAAATGCATCTAATAATTAATTCACTATAAAAGTGAGAAGTAATAAAGTTAATTTTATCTTGCAATATGTTCTTGTAATCTTTAGCCAAGAACACACAAATAATGCAATTATTTAAGATATATAAAGTAGTGATAAACAACCGGTTGTTGCCGAGTTAGGTAACAGTGACTTGTGATCCAAGTTGGGGCAATAAGGTGATGGAAGAAGCAATATTGGAATAAGAAGAAGATAATGCCTTATTTAGTGTTTCTTCTCATTAAATATAATACACATAAGTGTGGTTGAATTGTGATTCCTTACTAGGATTGTCGTCGGCAGCCATTAAGTCTGTGTCGAAGAGCAGTGTGTCTATGGTGAAAGAGATAAGTCAGGAGGATCATTAGAGACGGTGGAAAATGGGGTTGAAGGTTATTTCAAATGACAAGTCATTTTACGGAAATTTTGAAAATCATGGTATTTTACAGAGGTTCTTAAACCCATGATATTTTACGGAGATCTTGAAACCCTACGTAGGTTCTTAAACCCATAAGGTTTTTCCTGATGGTTTAGCAGGGGAAACTACAATCTTGGATAAATGACTTAATAGAGGTTTTAACCCTAGATAATGTAAAAATAAATTACATTAAAACCATTTTTTCTTGTGATAAGATTAATAGTGAAATGTATACCATGAAAAAAAAATTGAAGCTAAAGAATGTAATTAAACTAATCCATCTACAAATAAAACCATTCACAAGTTAACAAAATTAAAAAAAACTATCATGAAACTTTTTATCCATAAATAAAATGAAAATGATGTAAAAATATTATATAAATATGTATATATTTTTTATTTTATATCTTCAACTACTCCAGCAAATAAATTTATCAAATATTAATTATTTAGTAAACTAGTTTAACAATTTGATACTATCAACAAATCATAATTAATTATTAATTTTTAGTTAATTATTGTAAGGATATATACAAAGAGGATAGTGTATAATAATAATACATAAAGCTATTTTATACTTTATATGAGTCTATAAACTACTTTTTCTTAATTTTATTCTGGATTTGGTTTAAGATTTTGGCCAAAAGTTTTGGGATAGTTATGGGTGTAGAATTATAATTGATTGAGGATTTGGGTTTAGGGTTTAAGTAATCTCATTTATATTTTTTTATTATTATAAAAAAAACACATTTTTAAGTCGATTTTTCGTAGATTATTAAGAAGTAAACTTTAAACTTAATTTAATTTATAAAATTTACTTACAACATGAGGTTTAAACCCACGTATATAGTATGAAATATTTTTAATCTCTAGTTGATATGTGATCTCCAATACATTCTCCTCACGTCGATACCTGACAACTCGTACGTAAGACTATATATTATAGGTGGTCCGATAGCGGCTCGATAGCGTGTGACCTGATAAATCCAACAAACTCTCTCTAGGATAGACTCTATATAACTCTGATACTATATTAAGAATTGAACTTTAAGCTTAACTCAACCTTATGAAACCCGGCTTGTAAAATAAGCTTTACACCCACTTATATATTTTAATATAAATGAGCATGATAAATTTGTCTTGTCAAGGTAACACACATAAACTATAAATAATATATTTTCTTGGTTAGGATCAAATATCAGTTCTATTGGTGTAGTATATATAATTTACATTAAAAAAAAACCATGATACATTGCATTCCATCATAAAAACTCATACACAAAGTCTATATATTATCAAAGGCAACAACAATTTGATATTACCAAATAACATTGATACTTACTATTTAACACCTTAATAGAGACAATAAAGAACTACTAATAGTAATATAAAGTGATAAAGAAATTAAGAGAAGTTAAGTCAATTGCAAGTTATAAACACAACTCACCTTTAGCACAATCACGATAAATAGTTTGATCTCCATCCGAGAATCTTTGGCCCAACAACCACCTTCAATGCATTAGGGTTTTTTCACAAAGTATTAGGATATGGAACTTACACATGCAAACAAAGACAATTCACTACAATAAAAATGATTTTAGACAATAATAAAAACCATGGCCTAAATAGTAAAACCTGTTGCCTAAGCTTTAAGTAATAAATTTCTAATAGTTGTTTAGCTGGTCATGCACTATACTAATAAGCAACGAATTTTTCGTTTAGGCAACAAATTTTTAAAAATCGTTCCTTAAAATATGACAATAGACAATACTTAGAGGACTATAATTTTTTTAAGTGTTGCCATTTACATTTAGACTACAATTATTTAATAGGTCTTATGAGTAATCATAAAACTTATAATCATTATACTACTAGTTAATTTTTTTGTCATATTATTATTGTTTGTGTTATTATTATTATTATAATCGTTATTAATAATAATATAATAATATTATTAATATTATTATTGTTAATAATAATAAAAATATTAATATTATTATTAATATTCTTAATAATAATAAAAATATTAATATTATTATTAATATTCTTAATAATAATAATAGTATTAATAATAAGAATAATAATAATGTTATTATTATTAATAATAATAATAATAATAATAGTAATAATAATAATCTTAGAAGAACATGTTGGATAATGAAATAACGCAAAATGTATTGTATATTTAGAATCTAAAACTATAATTTGTTGCTTTACTTTTACTTTTAATTTTATCAATGGATTAATTAAATTTGATTTAAAATACACAATTTCATAAAGGTGGGCTAAAATAATCATATTTTAATAATCATTGTGAATATTGAAGGTGATTTTAATTAAATATGATTTGAAATACCACATTTTTATTATATTAAGCCACACTTTTTAAAAGTGGTTTATTCTTTTTCCTAAAGATCATTGCCACAAAAATGTGATTTAAGCATCCATGACCTAAAAAGCATGGTCTATAGTGATTAATAAACCACATTTATAAAAGTATTGTCTTTTCTACTTTTAGGTCACTTTTATATGTCTATGACTACTTTTAGGTCATAATTTTATTGTTTAGTCCATACATTCTAAAGGTAACACTAAAAAATGTAGTATATCAACATTTTTATAAATATAGTCTTTGGTAGTCCTTAAACTACACTTGTAAACCCATTACCTTTTCTACATGTGACCTAGTTTAGTGTTGTCTAAAGTAAAAAATGGTGTGGTGATTTTGGAAGATAGCACCTACCAAATTTCTACATATCAAACTTCAGAGGTAAGCAACAACACCGAGAATCCAAGATTAGAGACCTCAAGATGAGGATTACTCTATATAACAAAGGGAAAGGAGGAGAAAATGGAGAAAGTCAGTGCCTAGTTAACTTTTATATATAAACTAAAATTCTTTAAGTTTATTTTTTTGATTAAATGTTCTCATTAAGCGTCGGCCAAACTGACACAACATCTTCAACAATTAAAAATTCATTTTCTTGCATTGACTTAGCCCACACAAAGATTCATCAAAATTTATTTTAATTCTTATTTTTTTATTAAATCTCATCATCAAGCATTGGTTAAACTGACACTACATCTTCAACTATTAAATATTAATTTCCTTATGTCGACTTAGTCCATACAATACTTTATCAAAAATGATTTTAATTCTTAATTTTTTACTTTAAACTACTTCGTTGATCAAACTGACGTTGTGATTTTTATAAGTAAAGAATAATTGGATTAAAGGGGATACTTCAGGGGTGCCCCAACCCTTTTACAAGTACCAAGAACAAAGTCTACCAGCTAGCTTAAGCTAACAGTTATAACATAACAAATAACAAGCTTAGGCTTCCAATTATAATTAGATCAAACTCTACAAAATGAATTGACTAAATCCCTTACAAAAAATTCATAGGAGACCCATACACCCTAAAATTATGCAACCCTCAAATATTGTAGAATCTTGATAACAGCATAAGCCTAACCTTAGGTAATTCATTCCAACACTATTTGATGGCACATAGTTGCAATGTGCAAAATACATGGGGGGAAATTATGCAGTATACATGGGAAAAAAAACCAGCATCGGATCCCTGTGCATGAAAGCTTAAAAACCCTGCATGAATATGGGTAACTATTGCATAATTTAGCATCACTTGAAGAGAAGTCCTTGCACCTGGGCCAACACCATCAACTTGGTTGGTTATTGCGCTGTAAGAGACAACTTTTGCACCTAAAAAAGGCTTTGCACCTACGCGGACAAGTTGATTTGTTGAGGACCTTGGTCATATTCTCAGTTTCTGTTCTGTTTTGCTTCTCACTCCCTTTTGCTTTGAGACTCATTCTTATTTTCTTTTACACAATTTCATACCAAAAATAGAATTAAGAACAACAAAAATAAACAGAAACTTAGCAATCCAATCGGTTATTAACCCTACTGGGCAGCGTCTCAGCATATCTGAAAGACCATATACTGCTTTGAATTTTGCACAGGACCAATGGACTAAAGCAGAAGTGGGTTTGAACAACTTCATTAAGTCAGGAACACCACTCCTGCATTGAACAACTTCTACATTGAACCATTGAGTATAACCTTCACCTGCATAATGACCAACAACTTCAACTGCAGAATTAAAGTACCTTCGTCTTCAAGATTGGGAGTTCTGTTTCAACTCTAGAGACGCTTGAGCAGAAGACTATGACTCCTATTGCATACCCATCAACTACATATGTTGCTTCCACTCATGGCAGCTACTTACCATAATCCAATCAAAGTCCACCGTGACTAGCTCCATCTTGTATAACAACACTCCAGAATTGTGAAGTCACTCCCGACAGCTTTCTAAAAGTACACCAAAGCACCCCAAATCTGAATGCACACTAAGGGTACTGCTACAAACTTCACGGGTATTGTTGTCTTGCCTATTTGGATTTATTGTGCTACATATCACTTACAAGCTTTATCTTAAGACCATTACAACATCCTTCCCAACAAATCCTTACCAACATCTCGGTCTAGAGCAACATGTAAACATCCTCTTCCACCAAAACCTTTCTAGTTATTGTTGCATAATTATGCGACACCAAAAACCACTTCAGCACCCCCTCAATAACGTTCCAAGCACAAAGATAGTTCCCTCATTTCCAGAACCCTTCCATACCCATCAAACCCAGAACCTCTCATCATTTGTACATTGCACAAACAACTAATTCGGTGTCTCTGATATTAGCACATGCCTTGTTTCTCCTCCTCCTCACATGTGTTCCTTACTGCTCACACATAGAGTTTCCACACAGCATGCTCACTTGCCAAGGCTACATCTCCTCTAAACATACACCTTTGCTCTGCCTTTCCCCTCACAACTAGCTCTTAATACACAAGATCATATTCAAGCACCATTCAGAAAAAGAATAATTAAAGGAACATAATCTATGTTTCATCCACAACCAACATTTAAGTTGTGCCATTTGAATTTTTTTTTCTCAACAAGAACCCCGTGCTTGAAAATATTGAAGTTTTTTTGCTCCCAAACACACCAAACCACAACCACCCACATACCTTTCCACACCAAATTCTAATTATGAGAGTTGTGTGGTAAGCAAAAGTGCTCAAAATGACACTTCAAATCCATATGTTGGACATACAAAATACCAATCCATCTAAAGTAGCGAACCCACACTCATTGGGAAACATCATATTCTACGAAATGATGTTGTGAGGATTCATTCACAACTTGGCACATCACACACGATAGTGAGGACACCACCAACCTTATCCTAAATAGATTAACTCTTGTTGGGATTCTATCCAACAAGGCCCTCCATACAGTTGTAAAGACATTAAGCAAGGCTTTAACCTACTGAAAATGCTTTGAATATATCATGATGAGATCCTTTTACATGTTGTTCTAAACGATCATAAGCAAATTTCACCGAGAACTCCCCAGAAGCGTCACCTTCCCAGACTTGCCTATCCTTGACCTCCCTCAACAACTTGACGCTGGATAAAAGCCTTAGTAATTCTTCTTCTTGTGTTGATTCCCTTTTTAATCTAACCCTCATACACCTGAACCTCCAAAGCCATACAAAATCTTCCCACTCCCCTACCTCTGCCACTGTCAGTCCCTGATCCAAGGATAAGGAAAACAACCTAGGATACAGATTACGAAGGGGGCTACCACTAAACCAGGCATCCTCCCAGAATTTGACCTTGTCCCCACTTCCCACTCTCCATCCTACTGCTCTTTGAAATCATCCTCCATCTTCTCCCTCACCACAACTTTTAGACAAATCTCTCCACCACCATGATTGAGATTTCATATTTATCTGACTATGACCCAACTCCGGATCATATTGTGATAAAAAAAATATCTTTCCATTTCCCTTTCCTTCGCTCAAAAGCCTCCATTTCCATTTGGCCAAAAGAGCACCATTGAAAGTTCTGACATCTTTAATACCCATCCCTTCCTCCTCCCGAGGTTTGCACAAATTCTCTTAGCTTACTCACAAAATAGACATGTTATCCTTTCCCCAACCCCATAAGAAGCTTCTTTGGATGCTAATGATTCTATCACACCGATTTTGGAGCCTTAAAGAAGGACAAATAGAAGATGCGTAAGGATGTGAAGACCGACTTGATTAAGCAAATTCTTCCTGACAAAGACAAAAATATCCTCTTCTAAGAACTTAGTTTAGCCCTTACTTTACTCAAAATGGATTCTCATAACCGCTTCTTCCTAGGATTACCACTAGCTTCTAACCCTAGGTATTTAAACGGTACCCTCATTATAATACAGTGAAGAGTTTTAGCATAAATGTATAGGGAATCTTCTAACCCCAAGTATTTAAACGGTACCCTCATTATAATACAATGAAGATTTTTAGCATAAACGTATAGGGAAGCTTTATCAACATTAATACTTGCCAACATAGATTTGTGGAAGTTTATTTTGAGCCCAGACGCAAGCTCATAACATTTGAGAATAACTTTCATAGTGAAAACATTAACGTATGACTCTTCACACATGAAAAAGTATCACTTGGAAATTGTAACACACTTGACTCAACCTCCCTCCTACCCACCTTCACACCTTTAAGCACATTCACTTTGATCGCTTGGTCTTACAAGCCCAGCCAAGCCTTCAACAACCACAAGAAAGAGCAATGTTGTTAAGGGGTCACCCTGTCTCAATCCTCTTGTCGGTTTAAACTCCATGGTAGGGCTTCCATTAACCAGAACTAATACCGAAGTAGACTCTAGACAACCTCTGATCCACATAATCCATCGCTTGTGGAACCCCTACCTCTGAAGCATATCAAGTAGAAATACCCAACTAACCAAGTCATACGCCTTTTCATAGTCAACCTTCAAACACAATCCCTCTTCCCTTTCCTCTTGAGCTCTTCAAAACCCTCATTAGCCACTAGGAAACTATCTAGCATCACTCTATCCTTCAAGAAGGCTGATTGACAGTCATCAATAACCTCAGGGAGCACACACTTGATGTAGCATGATAACACCTTCGAAATAATTTTATACAGTGATCCCACTAGAGAAATTGATCTATATTGGTCCTGTTTTGTGGAGTCTCTCACTTTAGGGATAAGAGCTATAAAGGATGTGTTACAACCCTTTGAAATACAGACTGTCTCCTGAAAATGGTGTACAGTTGCTACAACATCATGCATAAGCACTTCCCAACTATTCTTAATGAAGTTAAAATTAAAGCCATATGGGCTAGGACTTTTTGACCCTTCACACATCCAAACGACTTCCTTTACTTCCTCTGTGAAATTGGATATCATACTTAAGCTAGCCTTCGCGGATAGGGACTTGAACTCAATAAGGCCAAGTCTCACTCCAAAACCATGAGCAACCAAGAATCTAACTTCAAACAATTTCTTTGCTTCCCTATGAACAACCTCAGGTTCCTCAATCCATTGGTTTCCCACTTCAACACCCTTAACCTCATTCCTAAGTCTCCTCCATCTGATTACAGAGTGATAAAACTTGGACTTAGAATCCCCACACGTAAGCTAGTTAGCTCTAGCTTTTTTCCTGAAGAGAGACTCTAGCTTTTTGTTAATCACCCTTAAATGACTTATGAGGGCCATTTTTCTCAACCTTACACTCTCTACTAGGTTCTGAACTTCACTTTTCTCTCTCCTTTGGAATTATCTTCTTTTCTGATTCCATATGCCCAAACACATCCCGATTCCACACCTTAAGGTTAGCTTTCAGACTCTTCAGCTTATCTATGAAGATATAAATACTGTTTGCCTGAATAGAGTAAGAATTCCATTTATCCCTCACCATTTCCTTGAACCCAGGTTCCAAATGCTAAGCATCAATAGTCCTGAAAAGTCTTGGCCCCCAATCTTTGACCAAGGATTTGACCACTATAACACTATGATTCAACATCTCTCTCGGCAGGATATATTGTTTTCCCATAGGCCATTATTGTAACCATTCATCAGATACGAGAACTCTATCAATCCTACTTTTAGCTGAACCGTTTGCCTTATACCCCATATACTTCTTACCCACAATAGGCAATTTCACCATAAAATTCCTATCGATGAAATTGTTAAAGCCTATGATCTCACTCTTTTGGCTGCCACTTTCTCTAGCACCTTTCCTTTCATTAGAACTTCTCATTGCGTTGAAATCACCACAAAAAGACCATGCCACATTCTGGGTTGCACTTTTCATAGTTGTCAGTTCCTCCCATAAAGCCACCTCGTCTTTCATATTGCACGTTGCATACACATTTACGATTGCACATTTTATTTTAGATTTGAGATGCTGCCCAAAAATTGCTATTAAGCCCCTACCCTCCACATGGTTTCACAGTAGAACTCTTCTTTGTGTCACGTAATAAGCAAACTCTGAACACCATTTAACCCTTCATTATGTATCCAACCCACATTGTTATCCCCCCCTAAAGAGAAAAACATCTAACGTCCGAAAATAAAACAGATTTTGTTTCTTGTAAGCACAACAGATCCGCTCCCTCCTTAGCTATAAAATTTTCCAGATATCTAGCCTTAGTGCCTCCCCTCGGACCTCTTATATTCAAATTTACAATTATCATATAAAACCCTTTTGTTACCCTCCTTAAACCTTTTCATAACCTCCATGTCTTTTTCTTCCATTCGTTCAAGTTCCTTAACCACAACTTCCTCATCCCCACAACAAGATAACCGTAATTGCTTACTTAGCTCCCACAATTTGATAGATTCTTCAGAAATCTCAGCACTCTAAAAATGATTGTTACAATTAACAATATCGCCATCAGAAAAGGAATTAGAATTGGTACTAACCCTTGATGAAGAACATATCCCTGGTTGTAAGTTCCCTTCTCCATCACAGGATTTTTATCTAGGTTGCATACTTGATTCACTCAATTCCCATGTACCCTTCCGCCGCCAGATCCGAGGAGTTGTGACAAGGCTATCCCCTATAGAGATTCCCTCATCTCCAACCAACGTTGGGCGCATTGCCTGGTCATCAACGCCCCTTCCACCTTCTCCTTCCCCACTGCCCTTGTTTATGAGACTATTTTGTGGACTTTCTTCTATGTTCATGATACTCACTTGGTTACAACTTTCATTTAAATTGAAAGGGGTTGAATGTGATTCTTCCTTTTCCGCCACGCCGATAGGTACCTCAGCCACGTCTTTTATCTCACTGATCCCACTACTCTCCTCTCATGCTCGTTCTGGATTGTTCAACAACTCCACGATGCCACCCCCTACACTATCCCTTAGATGAGCCACTACACCTCCCCCAATTAGGCCTCATCCCAACACCCCAAAAGGGTTGAGTCCTTGTTGGGATTGTTGTCAAAAAAGGCCTCCACAACTACTAAAAGATTGGCTAGTGGAATTTGGATAGGATTACTTTTGCAAGCAGAGTTGACCTTACCAGATGCTGAAAAAGTTGTGTTCTCTGCACATTCTGTCTGCCCCACCATTACCTCATTTTTCGTGCACAAAATGTTCCTCCAAGTGCAAAAGATTAGACTCATGCATGTGACTGCCTTTGCTATCCCCTAGAGAATCTTCCGACTGTTGGGACGCCCTCTCATCCTCATCACAACTCTTCACTGATAACTGGGTTTCCTCAACGAAGGAATCCGAGGAGGATATGTTGTCGAAGAAGCATCGTGATTAAAAATGCACTTACATTTGCCATTGTAAATACTAGGGACCTCCTATTCAATGCTAATGTTGTAAACTTGGCCATTAATCTGCATACCCTTTGATAAACGGGCATAACAGGATTTGAGTAGGCAAACTTGAAGTCTAGCAAATTCAAGGTTTTTCCAAGCTTTCGTTGCCTTATCAATGGACACCAAGAAAGCCACCTCACCCACCACTTTAGAGAAACGATCTCTATTCCACAAAGATATGGGGAACCCATAGCATCTAACCCAGACTATCTTAAGGCTTGCAACATAAGATTGTGACCATGGATCAATGACCTCAACAACACTATCAAACCACTCTTTGTTAAGCTTTATTAAATCTTCCACCCGTTCCCCTTCTCTTGGTGTTAGGAGCACTAGGTTATCACCCTAGAACATCACTTTAATCATATTCATCCCCCCATTTATGAACTCTTCACACAAATGGTCGTAGCTTAAGTCAACTACCATACGACCCACCACACTATTAGACATCCAAGGGAGAACATGTTGCATTGTTTCAACAACGAGTCCATTCCATATTCCTTGTGATGAAATTTTCATTGTGCATTTTTCCCTTTCCTTACTCTCCATTTCTTCTTATCCTTCCCTTTCTTTACCCTCCATACATCCTTACTCTTCTTCTTCCTATGATCAAAGACTTCATGTTCCCTTACATCTCTGTTTGAACATAACAACGAATCCAACTCAACTTTTGTATATCTCACCAGTTGATCAAGCTCTACTCTTCTATTTTTTGGGATATTGACGTAGATATTCATATTCCCTACATGAATTTGATCCAACTCCTTCTCCAACTTGCTTACATTACCCACTTCAAAAAACCTCACAAACCCAAATATTCTCCCCCACCTATTAAGCCTTCAAGATATGAACACTTTTTTTTATCTTAAACCATCTCTGAAACACCTTGTTCATATCATATTCCCCATAGTTACAAGGAAAATTTAAGAAGAAGAAGGTTGTGTAGGCAATTGAACTATGTAGCACAAATACGGATACGGACAATAACACGACATAGATACGGATACGGAAATACATATAATCTCTAAAATGTAGGACACGGGGATACGAATCTATATATTATATAATTTTTGAATTATATAAATTGAAAATAAATATTTATGTGCAAAAGTATACTTGAAATTCTTTTGGGAGCATGAAGATATTTTTCATGACTGGTTTAAAAGAATTTGTTCCTTATTTTTATAATCATAATAAAAATTTATACAATAAATTTGAATTTTTAGAAAATTATTGTATTTATATCTTTTAAAATTGTGTTAGAACCGTGCTAAAATTTTCAAAAATCCAACAAATATTTTTTGAATTGAACACCTTCACTGATAAGTGTCCTATGAGTATCGTACGAGTGTCGGCACCAATACATGTGTCCGACACGAATACGCCATTTAAGAGAAGTGTTTGAGCCTCATAACACTTGAAGATTGTTGTGGCCTACGAGCCTTACCGTAGTCATTTCTGGTGGTTTCTGTTGCCCTCATTCTGTTATTTTCATATTATTATTTATTATAATTGTGTCTTCCAAAAGTTTATGCTTATATTTTTTCTTACTTTTTTTCTAAAAATTTATAGTGTTAACTGATACTATATTTTACATTTATTGTTGTATCACTTTTGTGTTGTTATGATATTATATTATAATAGAAAATTGTCCTTATTATTGTATTGACATTACAAGAAAATCATGAAATAGAAATTAATTTGAGACAAAAAATAATTAGTTGCTATAGTGTCTAAATTAGAGACCATTTTAGGTACTAAATAAATTTTTGGTTTCTAAATTAGTTTCTATTATTGTTAAATGGTTTCTAAATTGGTATCTAATTAGCAACCAAGGTTTTTGCTACCAAATTTAGAATCTAAATAATTGGTAGTTAAA
>Ga0123342_1005801_pt1 | contig 17621 bp, 12 predicted proteins | sample Turbeawhitnodule_FD_89960 | JGI IMG/M metagenome (GOLD analysis project Ga0123342, IMG submission 89960) | Root nodule microbial communities of legume samples collected from Mexico - Turtle bean Mexico white nodule | ecosystem: Host-associated > Plants > Roots > Nodule | place: Mexico: Nepantla...
ACAGAGCTACATCCAGTCTTCTCAGAAACCACTGAGGAACACCACTAAGCAATCAAACCTAGATCACTTACAACACAACCAAGAAAGTGACCTTGATCCCCTCAAGACACACACTTCTCTTGGTCAACACACCAACACTAAGGATGCTGATCTTGATCCCCTCAAGAACACATAACACTTCTCAGCAAACACACAAGGTTTCTTTCAACAGATACAAGGATTACACTTGTTACAGAAGCAAATATGAAATCAATACAAGAGAAAATCCTATCTCACACTCTTTGATCAATCTCAATCTCTAAGCAATCTCAACTTTTCAAAAACTCAAAATCTATATAAAAATCAAATATGTTTTTTCTGTATATATCAAAGTTTTTGTTTGTTATTAAATCTTAACAAACTATTAATTTCCTTTAAAGATTGGTCAAAGCATTAAAAACTGGAGCGTAAATAGTTAGAGAATCATTTAATGCTTAGTCAAAGCACAAACCATTTTTCTGTTATGGTATCAAAACAAACAATCGGTTGTTTCCACAAATCAATCGGTTGTTTTGGTTTTGACAGCTCAACCATTTGAAAAACAGTTTTCAACCTTTTCTAAAAACACCTAAGTATAAAACAATCGGTTGTTTCGACAAAACAATCGCTTAGTTTGAAAAACACTTTTCTTTTAAAAAGATTGAGAATGCCTATGCTTTGGATTCAATCAAGAGTGGATTACAATACTCAATCTACCCCAGATCCTATCTAAGACAACTCAGCAACAAGCGCAGCCTAGCCTTCAACATCCTTCAAAGGATTTGGATTCTTCAAAGCTTGAACACCACTTGGTTCAACACCTTGGTGGGATCTTGAATTGTTTGCTGAGATGACTGCTCACCATGTGCTTTTTCTTTTGCTTCCTTGGTCATCTTCATAGCTACTTGGTTTGTATCACCTCTGACCGACTTAGGCCGTTCGATGGATGCCTTTTCGGTTTCATAGGAAATCAGGTCGAACTTTGCAAATACGTGGAGTTGCACACCACTTTCTCATACGGGGAAGCAACAAACACCATAACCATCAAGTATATAGTTGTTAATGCACCTTCATCCTACAACCTACTTCTGGGTCGCCCGTCAATGAACAAGTTAGGAGCAGTAGTCTCCACATCACACACAAAATTGAAACTGCTAGGTAGATCAGAAGATCGGTGAAGAACATATACAATCACAACCCACATGGGGAGGACGGAAACAGAAAACGATCATGAAAGGTGCCTCGAGCCAGTAGAGGAGGTAAGAGAAATCGAGAACAACAAAAGACTTTCAAGCTTGGGGCGACATTACATGCGGAATTGGAGAACAAATTGAAGGAGGTCCTACAAAGAAACATGACACTTTTACATGGTCAACTGCCGACATGTTCGACATTTACCCAACTTCCTTTGTCATCGATTGAACCTAGAATCCTGTGTGAAGCTTGTTGTTCAAAGGCGTCAAAGGCACAATAAAAAAAAACAAAAGACAATAAAGGAAGAGATCGGCAATATCCGAATAGTGTGAAAAAAGATGTATTTGTCATAGAGATGTATTTTGTCATGTGAGTGTAAATATATTCCTATTATATAGTTTTGTTGTGGTGACAACTTATCAAATGTAGTGTGATATATGTAGATCTTTAAGTTTAATTCGAAATATAATTTTTTTTAGAAATCAAGTGATTATAATAGTTGATGTTAATAATATTTTTAGTTTGTGAAATAAGATGATAGTTAGACACTTAATTTATTTATATATATATATGTGTGTAAGTTTATATTGTTAAGTGATTATAATAGTTGATGTTAATAATATTTTTAGTTTGTGAAATAAGATGATAGTTAGACACTTAATTTATTTATATATATATATATATATATGTAAGTTTATATTGTTTGTCACTTGTAAGAAAAAAATAATATCATAAGGAAGAAAAAAATATATTATAAGACGAGGATATTCACAAAGATGAGCTGAGAATTGAGAAAAAGAACATTTTGTAGTAGTTAATGTAAGTTGTTAGAAAATGTTAAATAAATCATTATTCAGAAAGTTCTTTATCGTTTTTGAAGACCCATTTGTATTTTTAACTTGCATTAACTATTTTTTATCAGAAGAGTTTCAATTTTTTTTAATTTATAAATAACAATGTTTGCACTATTACCGAGATTGAGAAACTCAAAACTCTGTTAACATTTCCTCTGCAGACAACTATTTAAATATAAGTATGAAGCCAGTAAACATGGATGAAGTGGTGGAATTGTTTAAATGATGATAATATTTTAAAATAAAAGTACTAAAAATGATTATTTAAGAAATAGTGATGGAGAGTTTGACGTTGGATTTGAGAGAGCAGAGTGAATAGATGGCTCTTGGAGATAAACGAAGAATAGAATTGGAGAGAGATAAAGAGAACAGCTTTTTGTTCCTCTCTTGTTTGCTTTAATCGAAGCCCTTTGCTTTCGCCGACCTCGTTTTTCGTCACACCTAACCCCCCCTTCTTCACTATTCATTAACCCTAAATTAACACCATAATTATTACTCTTAAATTAATATTTTTTGTTTTGTTTTTTACCTTAAAATATATTTTCCGATGCTGCCCCTACTACTACCATATAATAACAATATTCAATTAATTACTACTACTCTTAATCATGATTCACCAATTACATTCAAATATTAATATCACATAAATCACTCTGTTAAAGGGCTCCACCTCATTATCAGTGAGTTTTACAAACAACAATAAATAAATACTTGATAGAAGAAAAAATACAAAGGAGTAAAAATAATTAAAAAAAATACCACACTAGTACCTTATTACATATTCCTCCTTTGTCCCATCTTCTCAACCAAACACCCACCAAACAGGTGTCAGAAAATTACCATAAATAACAGCCAAAATCTATGCCCCTCTATTTCATTTTATATATAATTTATGAGTTTTCTTTAGCCTCTTCCAAAACTCGCACAAGGTAAATCATTTTATTAGCCTCATTTGCAAATGGCAATAATCCTATATGCATGTAATATTTCTAATATAAACTTTTACTTATGTCCCTATCTCAATGTTCTATAACTTCCATTCACAATATATTCGTCGGAGGAAAAATGGCAATAATCATTTTCGTGAGAAATTAACCATATGTAATTATGCCCTCCATTTGAAATCCAGAAGAAAAGACATTAATAGAGGCTTAAATTTCCCAGACATCTTGAGTGTTGCTTTATTTATGTTTCTTCATGGCAGTCAAAATAAAAATCAAGAGCTATGCAAACCTACAAAACAAAACCTCCTTTGAAAAAATGAAATGGAGTCATTCCATCCAGAGTAGAAAAGTTTTGGAATCTGTCATAGGTAAATGCTGCAAATCCATTAGGTAACTTTCTCTTCAGAGAAATAGTTGCCTCAATACTAATAAAAAGGACAGTGTGTCCTACATTTTCATGCTCCAGCTCAATTAGGAAACATTCAGGCTTTAACTAAGTTAACCTTGTGATTAAAACAAAGAAAAAGGTTCATTAATTAGTGCCTGTGATTTCATTGAAACAACAACAAAACTAGAGGAAAAGCAGAAAAAGAGAGCGCCATTTCTTTTTATACATTGAAGAGAAGTGATTAATGTACAAAATGAAAATAAAAAGTTTAGAAATAAATAATAAAAAAAAGGAAGAAACAAAAGAGAGAAAGAAAGGGTAAAGATTAAACCCACCTTTTCTCTTGAAAATTCATTCAGGGACCCCAAGCACCCCAAATCCTTTCTCCAATGAAACTCACAAACCTTCTCACGGACCCTTTCTCCTCATCGTCACCCCCATCACCGCCTTCACCAACTTCAGCCTCGCCGCCGCCACTACTGCTCCCCTCAGGGAGTGCTTCGGGCGGCGAAGAGTGAAACTCGGAGCGAGTCAACTCCGGAGGCTTCGTTTTGGAGCCCCTCTTGTTTCTCTTATCCTTTCTGGAGAGTTTCGCGGTGTAGGTTAGAGAGTCTTCAAAGGCGTCGATGATTTCGTGGATGAGCTGGTGGTTGGGAGAGGAGTTCCAGCGCACCCAGTAGCTCATGTAGCAGCGGAAGCAGGAGCAGTTGAAGAGGGGAGGGTGATCGCCGTCGACGACCACCTTAGGGTTCCGTCGTTGTTGGTTGTTGTTCTTAGAGAAGTTACTGTTGTTGTGGTTGTTGTTGTTGGAGGAGGAGGAGCATGAGAGGAGGTAGGCGAGGACTTCTCGATCCTCCGGGGAGAGGGAGAGAGTGAGGGTGAGGATGGCGGCGGGGAGGAAGGAGAGGTGGTCGGAGATAGTTGGCGGCGGCGGAGAGGAAGAGGGGGAGGGGTGGACGGTTCCTTTACGGTAGAGCTTCTTCATCGTTTGAGAAAGAGAGAGAAAGAAGAGAACAAAAGTTTGAGGTTTGAAGGGTTGATGAGCTTTTATTATTATTCTGATTCTCTTCTATTAACTATTAACTATTAAGAGAGAGAATGTGAATATGAAAAGGAAAACAGGAATGGGATCAGGTGCGTCGCGGGTTTTGGTGCGACCAAGCCGTATAGAATTGGACGCTTGTGATTTGTGCAGTGTTGGTTTGGGTCCCACGCCTCTGATTTGTCCCTGTCCATGCTTCGACATTTGTGGGACTTAATTACTCTGTTTCTCTCTTTCTCCGAGTTGGTATGCTCTGCAACTACCCCAAGTCACATACTTTCATTAGGGTTTTTCGCCTCTTTTATTCAAAACACTGTTTCTGTAATAACACTCCAATAACCAGATTTTGTTCCAAGTAATTTACTATAATCACTTATAGTTTTTAGTCCAATAGTAATAATTGATAAGAAAATCAAAACACTGAATTTGATTCTCTGCCTGCAGGAGGACAACCACTGAAGAAGGATTGATGGAGTTAATGTCTACCAAACATTCTGATATGCAAAATTTAAACCCAAACACTGTTTAAAACATTTGCCTGCATTTTAACAACTCAACAATACTTTGCTTCAAATAATTCAAAACACAAAACCAAATAAATCTTTTATTTTAACATACACTATAATTCTTTTAAAAAACTATGCTATATAATTTCTAAAATTTAGACAGTATCTAATTCTTGATTCTGTCTTGAAAGTAGGAACACGTTAGAATCCCACAATAAAATTTTCCAGAAGATAATATTGTAGATGTACTATAAAAACTATAATTAGACTTGAATAATATTTTATATATACTTGAATCTTTTAATAAAAAAATTATTTATATGTATCTTAAAAAATAAAAATTCATGGGACCAAGACTCCTAGGAACTCAAATATTTGTCTGTATGCTAATCCAATATGATATTTTTTTATTTAAATAAAAATATAAAAGAAGAATATTCTAAAGCAGCGGATGGTACAAATTGAAATTTAAAAGTACAGTGAAGATAAATTTTCCATCCATTTTATATTACGACTAGCATAAATGAAAATATTAATCAATTTTAAATTAAAATTATAGTAATTGATTAAGTTACAAAGAATTACATTTTAATTTATTTAAAAACAAATGGTATCTTACCTAATTACCACCATTTCGAATTTTCATTATCGATTCAAATTACAGAAATATCATTTAAAATAAATTCATTAAAATCCTTCCTCCGAAATTTCATTGATTGTTACCAACAAAATACTATCAAAATTTATTGTTGAATTTGAGTTTTCTACATCCACGCGCAAACTTTTCCGTAGAAAAGTTAAATTTTCAAAATAAAGAACGAGGAAAAATATTAATAAACAGTCCGAATTCAGTAATTAAAATAAAAATTACTAGTATAACTTATTTCTTACCATTATTTTTATTACACAAGAAGTCTTCATAACATTTTCGAACCAAACTCATTAAATTGAAGTGCATAACAACTTTAGACTAGTAAAATCGTATTCATTGAAGACAACTTACCTATTTCTATAAAAAGAAAATCAAATCTACTAATTCTCATAAAATTTTCCGTCATTTAGTAAAATTTCCTATAAAGGAAACTGTACTTTTTTTAACATTTTTTTTATTATTATCGTATTCACACACAATGAACGGCTAGTTTTTATCAAAAAATAATAATTGACCGGTTATAATAAGGTTTATTTTTATAATCAAGTTATTTGTATTCACGATATAAATTTGATGCTTTATTTAAAAGATTTGAGTTTATTTTTATTAAAATTGAGGTGAGTTTCTATTCAAAAAGAATATTTGAAAAATAAAAGTTTATTTTTATTGATAAAATAAAAAAGAGAAATAGACTAAATTGATTTTGTTTGAATTGCCATTATTTTTTCTTCTATCTGAGAGTCCAAAGAATACGTAGATTTGACTAAAAATTCAAATAAACCTTTGGAATGCGCAGTGAGACGGATTCGTTGACCAGTTGGTGACTGTGCATTACCGTGTTTGTTTTAACAAAATCTTCACACCTTAATCATTTGGTATGTTCTTTCCAATTTCGAAAACAAATAATATATATTAATCTCAAATATAATCAATTTTAATTAATGTTGTTTATGTAAACACATTATTTTTAAAATACATATATTATTTAACTGGGCTTTTTTTTTCCTTTTTATTGTTCTAGATCAAATTTTAACGGCGAGTAATGTAAAAGACTTTTAAAAGAAATAATTATTAATTACTTTTTTAGTGTAAATTCGTTTTTTTACTTCAAAATCGGAAGACATGCAACAATATATATATATATATATATATATATATATATAATTATCTGTATCTATTTCTTTTCATTCAGAATCCTATAAAAAAATCTTAATTGATTATGTTATGATTTACTAGTTTATTTTTATCAAAACTCAACTCTCGTTAGTTATGGATTGCTACGTTTAAATTCCAAAAAGTGTGAAGATAAAGGTATATTAATAAACCCGTATACATAATTGGAATATATTTTAAAAATTGATTGTTTTAATAAATATTTTTTAATTACTTTTTTTTTCAGGTGAATTTTATATACTGTTTTATCACAATAAAAGTTTATATAAAATTTAAGTTGATAATGTATTGGAAATTCCGTATAAATAGTGGTAATATTTTTAATTCTCTAGTATTTGTAAGCAAAAGCTATTTGTGTCAGTTTTTTTAATGTGTTAAATTTAGTAAATATTTTCATATAAATTGAGAGTAAGTATATTGTTATTTTCTATCGTATATATTGTTTTAAAGGAATAAATACAAATTTTATTGCATGAATTTTTGTTATTTATCTGAATCTCTCAATATTTTTTTAAATTTTCATCTCTAGGATATAGTATTTGACAATCTGGCATGTCTATTTGTACTTTTTTTATATTTAACTTTGCACTTTTATTCTTATATCTTTTTCTTTGAATAAAAGTAAGTGCCTAGTTACAATCTGTTGTATTCTTTACCATTTTCACTTATTCAAAATTAAAAAATATTTTTTAAATCTACTTATTCTTTAGGAAATATACTACAAGAAGTTAAAATTTAGAAATTATTTTTTAAAATCACATCCTACCTTGTAGTAGTTGTGTTATCCAAATAGATTTCAAGTCATAGTAACTTCATTTTGCTTTGAAAGTCTTTGAGATCTTTCTTTTTACTTATATTTGAACTCAATATTGATTACTTAGTTAAGAAAAATAAATTTCTCAATTAGTTTAGTTCTTCAGTGATTTTTTGTATTGTATTTGGTTATCTTGTTTTAGGATTCAAGAATCTGGTTATTTCTCCCACCCTCCTCAGTTTTTCTTGGATTGCAAAACACTTTCAAATAAGGAAATTGAAGTATTATTTATAGATTTATGCTTAAGAGTTGGATAAAATATGAAATTGGAATGAGTAGGTTTATGTGGATGAGAATTTAGAATTTGGTGATAAATTTTGTGTAGGATATTGAGTATTAGACAGACATTTCTATTTTGATTGAGAAAACTAATTCATTAATTTGAATGTTATTGTAAAATTTAATTAAAATAGTTTAAATATGAAATTTGTGTAATTGATAGTATTTTGGAACACTGAAAAGTTATGAGCATTGTGAATTATGGTCCAAAAGAGTTCCGGAGAGAGTAGAGTGATGACTGAAGTGGAAGTTTTAGAATAAAAAAAGTGGGCAGGGTTGTAAACATGGTTGATTACCATATGTCCACCACAACATGCCCTTTTAGCTAGAATCAAAGCATTAAGAAATAATGATAAAATTTTATGATCTTTATGAAAAAGAAAAGATGGATGGAGTTTTATGAAATGTATGTGGAAGGTACATGAAATGAAAAGGCATTGGATGCTGGGAACATTATTGCCATAAGATGCAGTTCTGATGTTAAAAATTAGGGTGCTTCATATGTGTCAGGTGCTTCATCTGTCTTCATTATCATTTATTCCAGAGTGAGCCCCCCTGCCCATTCCCGTCTCTTCCCTACCTACACTCTTAAAACCATATAAATTGGCGTTACATAGTTTGGATGATAACTAAACCCCACTCACTAGGGACCAACACTCACGAGTTCATGGCCACAAGCCACAACATCAAAATTATGTTCTACCAACGGTTCATAGTACTACTATATCGTAAAAGGCGACACTTGGACTTTGGATAATCCTCCCAAGGATTTTCTAAATAACAGTGTGCTCAAGAGGGATATGTAAGTCAAGCTAGTTTGGTCTAACCAATGATAATACAGTAGTAATTGGCATGTGAATTGGTCCCCCCAGAGAGAAGAGGCAGAAAATATGGTGCACAAAGAGTTACAAAGTTGCTACTCAAGGAAAAAATCATTTGGCCACCGGATGGATGGATGAAGTGAGAGAAGAGAACACTGCTTTTTGTAGGTGGGGTGTGGTTCTTCACAAAGCCCAAGAAAATAGGAATCAGGGAACCGCATCACTCATATTTTGACTATTTCTACCACTCCTACTTAGTACATGCTTTCGCATTTTTCTGGTGAATTTTAGTCAGTTATTCACCGCCACACCCGTCTCATTTCACAAAAGTTCCCAATTCCAAAATTTACGCTCAATTTCAACTCACGGATAATCTGTCCCCAATCATCACTCATTACCATGATCATTATTGCCCATGTTTTCATAAACAATAATTATGTAAAAAACAAAGATCTCTATTTTAAAGTAAATTGATTCAAATGCTAAAGAGAAATAAAAGTGAGAAGATAATTAAGGCCAACAGTATATCCCACCAATGAAAATATGATAACAGTACATTTGGATAAGCGTTTCCAAAATTAACCAGTTGAAAATTGATTTTAAAATAATTTATTTTTCAAAAATAAATTAGTAATAAATTCGATATAAAATTCTTCATTTAACGTAAGAGCTATTTAAAATCATTTTATTCCAAAATAGTTTTAAACCAATTTCTTACTGTATGACCAAACAAATTAGTATTTATCTTAAATTACATCAATTGATATTTCAACGTCATCTTAAACGATCTAATTATGAATCTAATTAACACTAAAAACTGATTTGAAAATCACTTGATAAGAAAGAAATAACATTTAAGATATGAAAGCTTTAACTAGCTATTAGCTAGCATTTTTAAAACACATCCAAAAGGTAAGATATCACATTCAAAATATAAAACTAAAACATGCTACAAGAGCATGTTTGAATGTTCCATTTGGTTTGGTATGTGGGACTTGCACAATTAAGATGAATTATACAAACTGCTGATTAGCATCTCCAAATTCCGTTTGGTCGTAGATTTGTGTGCTTTATCTAAGTTGGAAACACAACCAAACACATCAATAGGGCGTGTTAACGCAAACAGCTACCAGGACAGACGCATGAGGATGAAAGCGCTATGTGTTGCAGCTTCTGCGTCAATTGACGAGTTTACGCAAAAAAAGAATTAAGAGTAGTGCATGAAACGTGCTACAAAACATACATTAAGAAAATTTAAATCCTTGCAAACATTACCATGAATAAAACGAGAATAAATAAACTGATCAGGGTATCTACACAAGTACAAGCATGTACTTAGATTATATATTATTCCAGGCTGAAATAACTATTGTGAAGAACTCTGTAGGCGTGCCTTGATCCATGACTCGAGATACCGCAGCTCCTCATTGTTTATGGAGTGGGCAAGACCAGGATAAGCCTGCCGAGTGCCAATACAAACGTCAATGTGGATGATGGACAGAAGGCCGATTTATTGGATAAATAACTGAATTGTTGAAAACATAGAATTTACCTTAAACTCACAACCAACACCATTTTTTTCAAGGAAGGGGGGACCTGCATGTCCAGCTTCAAACAATACCGTTCTATCAACCATTCCATGGCACCACAGTATGGGTGTCTGTAGATATTTACATATAATAGGTAAAAAAGCATAAAACAAATGACAACTGCATTCCGCAAATTCAGTTGAGTGAAGTATAATTGGAGGACGTTAAAAACCCCATCCACTGATGCTAAGTTATTCTGGCATCATGCTCAGGGTACACATATAAGTGGTTCTAAATTCTAACGACGTAATCATTTAAGACTGTGAAGTGTCATTATTCCAACTTCCAAGGAAAATTGAATATCAGCAACATCATGCCCCGATGAGAAAAACCAACACAGTTGGCTTGGGCACCCATGCTTGTGAAATGGAACTTTGGCTTTAGGGAGTTGGACTTGATCTAATGAGTAGGGGAATTAATTCATGAATAAAACTCCGTTACACAACAGATTTTGATAGAAAAAACAGAGTAGAGTATAAAGGAAGATAGGATCCTTGTTGCTAGAAATTGAGCTAGGGAGGCCATGTAATTTGAAGATATTGTCCAAAAAACAATTGAGCAACATACAATGCAGTATAAGGATGTGACATGACAAGTAAGCATACTTATTTAGTCTATCCACCACTACAAAAATCACTTGTTTGCCATGTTAAGGTGGAAACCTTAAATGAAATCCATGCTAATATCATCTAGACATGAGAACCAGCCAAAACAGGTTTGCACTTCTGACAAATATCACAATTTTTGGCATACTGTTGCTGGATATCCTTAAGAGTCTCTCTCCAGAAAAAACAGAGATTTCACTCTGGCAGTTGTGACATCTTGATCAGAATGTCCCCCTGTAGATGAGTCATGTAGCCCTTTCAATATTATAAGTTTGGGATCAGAATTGGCACCAATAGATAATTTGCCTTTGCATCTAAGTTCTCCTCTATGCCAAGAGTATTTTGGATGCTTGTTAGGGTCCTACATAAGCTCCTGAATAAGTAATTGAATACTATCATCCGCAGACCAACTATGTTAGGTTTGCTCCAATAGCAATCTGAGCATTATTAGGCATCATTGGTAAGCTCCCCACTTTTGAACAACATATACTATGGCTAGAAACTCCCTCTCATATTTAGACATAGCTTAGTGCTTAGAACTCAAAGATTTCCTAATGCTAATGTAAGCAATAGGGTGCTTATCTTGAATTAAATCTGCACTAAATCCTGAACCTGATGCATCCCACACTGACAATTTTAGAAAAAATGGGGAGAGCAGATACTGTGTAAATACGAGCATTTTTCAATCCTTGGAATGCACTATTTGAAGATGTTGATAACATATATGTCAACGGTTTTGCAAATTTACTAAAGTCCTTGACAAACCGCCGGTAATAGTCAACCAAACCCAAAAACCTATGAAGTGGATTTTAGGCCAATCTGCCACTGCCTGAATTTATTCATGAATAGGGGGAGTTGGACTTTGGATTTAGGGAGTTGGACTCCGAAAATCCCTTAATCTAATGAGTAGGGAAATTGATTCATGAATAAAACCTGATACACAGCAGATTTTGATCAGAAAACAGCAAGAGTAGAGAGTAGATTTGTTTTGAATATTTTGCGTTTCTTTTTCTCAGCCCCAAAGCAGAAAGTAGCTACAGTGCTCTGGCGTGAAAAGTTGCAACAAACTTTTCCCACCAGCTTAATGCCACATCAGCTAATTCCTAATATGAAAAATAACAGATAGAAAGTAGCTTGAGTTTTATAACGTGAATTTAAGTAATGCAACTTTACTGCTTGATCTGAATGTGGTCTTCTATGTTGATGGGTGTACTTTTGTTTGGATAAACATCAAATATCTTGTTTCAAAATCCAAACAAAGATAAAGGAAAACTCAATATTTCCACGTAAACCTACGATCAAGAGAGCGTTGGTACTGAACCAAATTGGTTGTGACAACCCTTTTATTTTCCCATCCGAAATGATAATAATTTCTCAAAGAAAATGAACAGAAAATAGCCAAGCTTGACAAGAAAAGAAACGGAAGAGAGAAAATATTAAGGTGGGCACATAATACTACTACCACCACTACTAAGGATTAGTACCTGCTTTGCCTCGGGCGTAATTTGTTCTCCTATAGAAGAATTGAATGGAATCCAACCACTAAAGATTGCCCCTCCACCTAAAGTTTTAGGGTACAGTAGAACACTAGCCAAGGTTAAGGCACCTGAAAAACAATATCACCATAAGCAAACAGTCTATATACACAAGCATGGCACACTCTTCACAAGCAAACACATACACTGATCACTGACACACTCAAATAGACACCGGAATAAATGAGAGACCTCCTTGACTGAATCCACAGATAAATACATTGTTGGGGTTTACACCAGCAGCTATTTCCCTGTCTATAGTAGCATGCACATTTTGAACAGCTTTAAGTAAACTACTCTCGTCATTTGGAGATTCCTGACAACAAGCAGAACATTTTTCAGCAAAAATTTATTAGATCCGCAACATCATCCTGAACGGGAATGTTTTTTTTAGCAGCAAGAGTGACTTCTTCCCAACTCAAGTTGCTCAGCCAGAGCACTAACTTTTTTAGGAATCAAAGCAGTTGAGCTAAAAATGAAAAAAGTAAAAGAGACACCCTTTAAGCTTGGTAAACAGTTGGCACTGCCATGATGCTTTCAACATAGTAGTGCTCACCGTCTCAAATTTTCTAAATGAAAAAGAAATATATACACTCCAAATGTAATATTTGTACTCCGAATTACATTCTGACAGCACCTCGCAACACAGAAAATGAGAAAAAAGGAGACATAGAATCTCCTAGCCTTCTAAAAAAGCGGAAAAGCTATAGTTTGTTATACCATTCATTATTTTCACTTCAAGATTGTTGATACGAGATACAGACTTAATACTTGAAAAAGAGAGTGGTTATACAAGAAATAATCCAAGAGAGAAAAGACAGCTAAACTTACAGCTGTGACTGGAATCTCGAGAATGTCAAACCACGAAGGCATTACAGAACCATCTACAAAAAGAGCAAATAAGAATAACATATTAATTATGTTTGGAAGTGGGAAAGCACACGGCATTTTCATTGCATTGTGCCTAAAGAACAGAGGATTTTAAGCCTGTCACAACGTCAACAAATGCCATATAAGAAGATGCTAATATGCTGTATAAACTTTGATTGCATATACAACAAAGGTACCAGACGGATAATGCGTACACCTATACGAACAACATTAACGAATGAGCATTGCATAACTAAGAAATTCTAAATTCGTAATTAACTATACCTAATAATTTCCTTGAACTCACGTAAGCAAGATCTCCTAAAAACTTAAATTAATATCATAGGGATTGGCCTGTGACTGTGAGGAAAGAGCAACATTCGTAACACGATAGTATCCAATTAAGTGAATATTTGGTAGTTGATTGAGATTTGACTGGTAATGAGATGGTTAAAATTGGTAGGGAACAAGAAAATAATTTCCATGGAGAGAAGAGAAGAACACAACATCGACGATCTGTTGAATAGGGTAGAGAAGAGAAGACATACAGTTGCAAGTGACGGGGGCGGAAGGGGCAGAAGGGAAGGACCATTTGGTGTCTCTAAATTCGGGAGAAGTGAAGAGGGTTTTGATGGGTTCGTTGGCTGGGCCAGAGTCACCCAGACCGTGAAGCCACAGAACAAAGCTTCGCGCCCTCGACATGGAGGAGGAAGAGGAATCTGGCTGTAGTGGTTGCGGAGAAGAGGGGTTTGTGGTGTTTTGGGAGAAGAAGAGTAGAAACAGAATGGTGGTGCTTAATAATGTAATTGTTAAGATCACACTGCCATTTATCACCTTCATCTCTCTCAGCTCATCCATGCCTTTCATTCCATTACATGTTTATTATAATATCGCTACTTTAATTTAGTTATTTACAAGCGTTTTAGTACTTCAACTTAAGAGAGGTATCGTTGTAAGTAATTTGTTTTAGGGTTTAGGTTCAATACAACTTCTTGTCAATGTATAATCTTTCTTTTTTGTTTTAAGGTATGTATAATTACTTTACTAATATTTTATATTTAAGGTCTATATTTAATTTATATCATAGTTTTCAAAAACAAAATTAATTTGTTCTCTTTGTTTTTTTAAAAGTATTTAAATTGGTACTTTCGGTTAACTCTCCAACGATGTTAAGTGCGGCTTATATGGCAGAGATAATTGTTGGTGTGGACGGTAAATTAAGAGATAAATGAGATTGGATGTTTAATTGATTGTTTTTTTTATATGTTGTATGTTTTGTATTTGATTACTTTAATGAGACATTTACACAGTAGTTTATGATGTAGGATCCCACCATATGCAAAAAAAATTTGTGTGTGGTCCAACATTTGTTTTCTAACATTATTAAATGAATGATTGATTTGTAATTTGTTTAGTATATGCGGCCATTGGTATACTTTACAAGGGTACCTACCTTTATAAATTTCATATCGTGTCTGAAGGTGTTTTTGACCTTGTGGTCCACCATAGTGGGAGATTTTCTAATGGTGACAGAGTGAGATATGTTGGTGGTTATACATCAACATGGTCATGTGACTTTGATAGATGAAGTTACTTTGAAATAGTTGGCATTGTAAAGAATATTGGCTTTTTAACAATACAAGAGATATGGTATTCACGTGGAGATTGTGAAGTGTTGGAAAATAGATTACAACTTTTGGTTGATGATGGTGGTGCAATAAATATGTTGAAAGTTGCAAATACATATTTTGAAGTTCACTTATTTTTAGTGCACGTTGTGTATCAGAGGCAAAAGTTATGTTCCTTTTAGGTGATGAGGTTGAATGTCAGGTTGAGGGTGAGGATGATGTTGGTGATGTTAATGGTATGGAACCTGATGGTGATGTTGATGTTGGTAAGGAGAAAGATGTTGGTGATGCTAATGTTGGTATGGAAGGTGATGTTGAGGATGATGGTGGTGAGGATATTGGTGAGCATGATGGTGTGGAACCTAGTGTTGAGGGTATTGGGGATGTTGTTGCTAAGGAGTAGGAATGTGATGATGATGGTGGGCATGTGTAAGGAGATTCTTCTTGGTTAAGGGAAGTTGAATTTATTGAAGGTGAAATTGAAGTTCAGAGTGAGGCTAATAATACTAGAGATAAAAGTGAGGGTGAGACATTTGTTGAGGTTGAAGAGTTTAGGGCTACTGAGAGTAGGTAGAGGTGCAAAAGTAAAAGGCAAGCAAGTAATCCTATAGAAGGTTATGAACCAAATTTTGCAGATGATTTGCAGAATTAGGATGTTGATGATGATGAAAGTGAAGGTACAGGTGTGCATGGTAGAGGGTTGTCAGATATAGAGTGGGAATCAGAAGAGTTAGACAACATGGATGAAGTTGAAGATGATGATAAGGATATCAATATTGATGATGAGCTCAACAGACAATGACTATGGCATTGAAGAATGTCCATAGTTCATACCAGGAGTAGTACAAACGAATTTATGACCATGCACATGAGTCGTTGCGCTCAAATCCGGGTTCCACAATCAAAGTAAAAGTTGAAGACATTAATGGGATCAAAGTGTTTAACAAATTTTATGTTTGCTTAAAGGCCTGCAAGGATAACTTTATATCTTGTAGGCCTGCTTTGGATGGGTGCTTCTTGAAAGGGTTTTATGGTGGTAAACTGTTGACAGTAGTTGGGAGGGACCCAAATGATCAGATGCTACCACTAGCATATGTTGTGGTTCACGTTGAATGCAAGGATTCTTGGAGCTGGTTTTTGCAACTTTTAATTAAAGATATTGGGGGTATAAAAGTATGTGCAACCATCACTTTCATGTCTAACCAACAAAAGATATATTCCTTGTTGTCCATTGTTGATTTTGTTTGTGTATATTTTTCATTTAATTATTCTATATATGACTTTTGACAGAGTTTGTTGCCTGACATTCATGATCTGATACCTGGAGCAGTCCAACGCTTCTGTGTTCGACATTTATACTCGAATTTCAGAAAAAAAATTCCCAAAGTAAAAAATTAAAAAGTTTAATGCGGATGGCAGCCAACAACACATATCCTCGAACATGGGAGAGGAAGATAAAGGCTATAAAGGAAGTCAATGATGAGGCTTTCAAACATCTGATCGCACTACCTCCTAGACAAGCACTCATAACCCACATAATTGTACTCATCTCTATTTTCCAAGTATTTAACTAATGTTTGTTTTCCTTTTTTACTATGTTCTGGTTCAGATCAAGATCTACATTCATTCCAAAATTTGACACACTTGTCAATAACATTTGTGAAGTGTTTTAATAGTGTGCTTGTAGCTACACGAGCAAAACCATTCATCACCATACTAGAAGATATTGAGACTTATATAATGCAGAGATAGGCAAAGAACATATTGAACATTGCCTCATTTGAAGGGTCAATATGTCCAAATATTTTAAGCAAATTACAAAAGGAAGCACATTAAACTCGATATTGGAAACCAAGGTTAAATCAAAACATTCATACAGTATTTTAAAACGTTATTGTGTTAGTTGCTAGATATGTCTAACCAATTTGATGATCATAGTTCTTCTGCAAATCACTTATTCGAGATCAGGCATATCTCTATCATTGGAGAAAAATGTGTGGTTAACTTGGACATAAAGGGGTGCAGCGACTGAAATGATTAACTTGAACATAAAGGAGTGCAGTTGATGAAACCCTGGGAGATAGAGCAACCACTAAGCTAGCCAACCTCCCAGAAAGATGACTAGGAGCATGACATAAGACCTAGGGTTAGGTCAGGATCAGAACATAGCTAGTGCTTCAAAGCCTATTATTCCTCAGAGGATTAGGGTGTACTTAGTATAATTTGGGCTTGTGTCAAGCTCATTTTCCCCTCCATGTGTCGCCCTAGGGTTTTGTTTTAACCTACCTTTTAGAAATTTTCCTACATGGTGCGACATTCCTATGCTTAACCTAGCTTCTAGAAGCTTTGGAATTGCCGCCCCCTATCCGTCTCTCTCTTGTTTTCCAAGGCACTCTCTCCTATAAATAGAGTGTGTTGCCTCTTATATTTTCATATTGAATTTGAATAGTAAGAAAACTTTGCTTGAGCGATTTGTGAGTGTTATCATATTTTTTTTGTCTTATCTTGAGTAGAGCATACTTCTAGTGGCGACTCCTCACCACTCATCTTAGAATTCTTCATCATTCCAAGTGGTGTGATGATACAACCCAAATCCATAAAAAGATGACCATGAATGCCAACCTTAAAGGGTCATCTCAACAAGCAAAAGGAGATGCCATCAATAGGAGGAATGGTCAAGGACCACAACACTTGAAGTTCTTCCTATTA
>Ga0123342_1005802_pt1 | contig 17617 bp, 13 predicted proteins | sample Turbeawhitnodule_FD_89960 | JGI IMG/M metagenome (GOLD analysis project Ga0123342, IMG submission 89960) | Root nodule microbial communities of legume samples collected from Mexico - Turtle bean Mexico white nodule | ecosystem: Host-associated > Plants > Roots > Nodule | place: Mexico: Nepantla...
CCCATTTCAGCTCTGAATAGATCCGTTGGGGTTCTAGACCCTAGGTTTTCCTTTCCTATGTTTGTACTGAAAATAGGTGCAGAGAAAGGGCCTATGGGTCTAGCCACAGTAGACTCACAACAACATAACGGTGCATTAGGTTCCGATCTCCGGCAGCCTTGTGCCGATGGTGGCTGGGCGATTCCCAATTCCGACGTCGATTTCTCCTCGACCTCCTTTCTACCTTCTTCGAAATCCTTACTCCCCGATCGCACTGTTTCGTTAGAACCTATTGAGTCAGCCTCTGTTTCCATACCTTCATATTCTTCACTCCAATGGCATTGACAAAGTTTATAATCTGGGGTTGTGCATTCTTCCTCCATTGATACTTGGTACAACACTTCGTTGATTTTCATATAACTGGTAATCTTCGCCTCGCAACCCACTGACACTCTAATTTTGAACCTTGCGTACTCGAGCTCTTCTAAAGCCAAAGTTGCCTCGTCAACCTCAACAAGGGTACCCATTAACGCTGCAATGTGCTTGAAACAATCTGTATTCCATAACTTCAAAGGTAGGCCCCTACATCTTACCCATACCAATTTGTCTATCGCAACGAATTGTTCTTCCCAAGGAATAATAGTGTCAAACATTTCTTCAAACCATTCTTTATTCTCCTCTATGACTTATTTAATCTTTAGTTCATTTTCCCCCTTCAGTAATACATGGAAACCCCCCAGAAATTTTACCTTTATGTAACCAAGACCTCCCAAAATGAAGCTTTCATTCAAGCTTGAAACCTTGTTTAAATCCGCTACTCTCCCTATAAAGCATTTATTTAACCATTCTCTGTGAGTTTCCTCTGCTCTAAAGTGAATAGCATGCAAAGTTTCCCTGTTCTGCGATTGTGCTATTTTCTTGTAACCATTCTTGACAGTGTTTGCATACGTGTTTGTTCTTTTTGCCCTCCACTCTTTTTTAACCTCTTTCTCTGACTCTAATGCTTTCTCCTTCAGCTTAACATTCCACTCCTTTTTTGTTTTTGCTGCCCTGTTGTATTTTGGTCTATTAACATTCAATTTCCAGCTCCCAATCCATATTGTGTTCAGATGAAATTCCAGCTCCCTAGTATTCTGAACTCCCTGAAATCTAACAAAACCAAACCTTTGCTTCTTGATGTTTAATCTATTGGATATGAAAACGTCGCTCACCCTTCCCCATCTTCGAAATTTTTTCCACAAATTTGTTTCTTTGAGATCAAAGGGGAAGTTAGAGAAGAAGAAAGGTGTCCCTCCCTAGTTCATCATCTTTTTTGTTATAGTGAATAATATGATTGTATTTAATAGTATGTAGATGATGCAACATGTTGAGTAGATTGTTTAAGATTGATGTAGATACTTGAAGATATTTACCTATAGTTATTATAATTGAAGCTTTTCTTTAAGATTTTTTTTGGTCAATATGATATGATGCATTTGACAAATAATAATATTTTCATTTATAAGAAGTTTCATTTTGAATTTAAAAACAGTTTGAAATATGAGATATTAAATGCATTGTACCAACTGATATTTTAGTTTATGTGACTTAGATCATCAATGAAACTAGAAGATATATGTTAAAACATAGGTTTTTCATACTTAATGTACCAATACACAACATCTCATACATTATCCCAAATATATGACATCAAGTTCATACAATCATTCACACACATTACATATCATTCACATACAATACATATCAATCATTTATACATTATTTATGATTTCTCAAATCAATTACACATAAAATTTAAAATTTCACAAATAAATTGAACATACAAACTAGTATTTAATTTATATTTTAATAAATGTTATATTTACTTGTTTCAAATATTCAAATTTTATGAATTGAATCACATAGAGTTGTAATCAATTACAATTTATAAAAGGATAATTTTTAAAAGATTTAATTCAATTTCATAGCCTATAGAAAAGAAACAAAAATATAGATAAACAAAAAAAAATGTTGTCAAAATGGCTTAAGCTTAGAAAGAAAGGGCGTAAGCCCAGGGAAAGTCCGAGGGGGATTTGGCTTGAGCAAATTTGAGATAGAGAACACCTAAAAAACTGCAACTAAAATCTGCTTAGCGGTGGAAAATTTTGTTGAGCTGATTTGACGTTGAGAACACCCTAAAACTTCAACTCAAATCCACCTAGCGTAGTGAAATTTTACTAAGTGGATTTGAGGCCAAGAGAACCCCAAAATTGCAGCTCAAATCCATTTAGTGTAGTGAAATTTTGCTGAGTGAATTTGAGGTTAAGATCTCCCCTAACTCTACATGTAAAATCCGCTTAAGCGCAGGGGAAAAATGTTGAGCAGATTTGGGGTCGAGATCTCCCAAAATTGTAAAATTTGCTTAAGTGCAAAAGAAAAAGGTTGAGCATATTTGGGGTCGAGAATACCAAAATATGCACCTCAATTTGCATGGGGTTGCGCTGAGCAAATTTAATAAATTTTGCAAACTAAAACCCCAACTTGTACCAAAAATCTAACATTTCCAACAACTCAAATCTGTGTTTCAAGTTGTATTTAAGATCAGTTCAGTCAACATGCAAATATCTCCCCTTTGAACTTATCTCCAAAACAACATTCAAAAGTCTAAGTAAAAGATGTTTGATATTAAACTTGGAGACCAAGAAGAAGTCATTCAAACATAATCAAATTTCAGTATATGGTAAAATAAGTTGACATTCACTTTTCTCAACTAACCCAATTAAAATTGATAACAAAATAATGAAGAAAAGTAAAGAACCATGAATCTTTCTAAGAGAAAAAAATCACTGCTTTTGAAAATCTGATTAATTAAAAGTGATTTATGGTTTCTCAACTACTGTGAAGTATGATCAGATTTTGAAATGGATAAGATTTTGAAATGAATAAGGTTTGATTCTGAAATAGATTAAGTTGAAAGGATAAAAGTTAGAAAAAAAAAAGAGTTTAAGAGTGAGAGTGAGAAAAAAAAAAAGTTTAAGAGGGAGAGTGAGAAAAGAAGGGGCAAGTTCCCTTATTATAACTTCACCATCTCAACCTATACATTTTTTTTAAAGTTAAATAATTTTTCATTATGTTTATTATAACTATAAATCTTATTTATGTAGATTTTAATATATATAAATTCTTGTGTGAACATTTTTTTTATATCATATCTCAACGTATTTTGTGATGTATGATGATGGTTTTGGTGGGTAAGATCATCCTTTTTAGTTTATTTTGGTGCTCTATAGTTTAAAAATTGTTTTCAAATAGGATTGGTTGAAGGATGTGGATGGGATTTGTCGTTGTTCACCTTATGTGGAGCACAAGGGTCAATGAAACATTAAAGAAAGCATTTATTTCAGGGTCAGTTTGCAGAAACCAAGTGATCAAAGTTGCAACAACTTTTTAGTAAAAAAATTATTATTTTTTCCAGTATATAAAAATGTAGATTAGTGGATGTCATATCAGTCTTAAAAAAAAATACAAACTAGCTTATCATAATCCGAAACGGGAGAACTATGATAAGAACAAAACCAAATAGTCTCAGGACTGAACTTCCACTTCACTCTACTATATATACATATAAATACTAAAGAGTTGCTAATTATTTAATTTTAATTATATTTATTTTATACAATATATTAAAAAAATTAATATTATATTTTCACACACACACACACATATATATATATATAATTATCCTATGATTATATTAATATAGCTTACATAGTTAATTAGTGGAAAATATATTTATTAATATGTTGCCATAAAACATAATAATCCTTCAAATATATTTGGTAGATCTAGAATGAAAATTGTTGAAACATGACTGATGTAACAGATTATGTATTAGATAATTTCACACATTCATCTATTTAAATTTATATTTTTATTATATTTAAAAAAAAAATATATATATATATATATATATAATTAAAAATAAATTATTATATATAGGTAATTTCATAAATTGAATAATTAAAAATAAATTCATCTTATTCACCAATTATTATTATTGTTATTATTTGTTTATTTTTTAAATATTTAAATTATTTATGTAATAGCTAATTAAAATAGACGGATTTTTATCATAGATAAAATTATACAAAATTATTTTTTACAATTTACTTATTTAAATATAAAAAATCAAACCTCCAACTAAAAATAAATTCAAAATCTTTATTTTATTTATTATTTTATTAATTCTTTTTCCAAATTGTATAAATAAATCAAGTTTCACTTATATATAACATAATAATTAATATAATAATATGATTAAAATATTATATAAAAATATTGTATTATATAATTTTGAAATAACCATTATTATATCATAAGTTTGAACAGAACGATGATATATAAACTAGAGAAATTGAAAGTCAAAGTTCACTTCTTGCATGAGACTAACCAAGAGAAATTGTTCTGTTTTTTCCATTTTAGGGTATGTAATGGATCTTATCTGGCTGAGACACATTAATGGATAAGAACAGTGTAATTTTTAAGAACAGTTGCATGGTGCATTTGTGGCATGTTGAAAACAAAAAAACTCCATTTGTTGAATATGAATGAAGTTGTTTCTATGTCATCGTTTCCATTATTTTGTTCAATGGGAACAAGAGAAATACAAGACGACTCAAGTGTGTTCTGTTCACTTAGAACATAACAGAAAGTAAAGGATGGAAAAATAACATGAGTAGAAGAACAACAAAATACATAAGACAAACCCCGACACTTCAGACACAATATTTAAGTGCAACCCAAGTTGCTCACCTTCATGGGCATTATAACCAAATGGCCCCCCAATTATGAAGTCAAGTGTATCATCATGATGTTTGTTAGTGGCTATACATTGCCTGCTACAACGAGTTCTCCAGAAGAAAACGTGCCGGTTCACATTTTGCAGTGTAGTTAAATTTTGATGAACAGTACTTCCTATGTACCCCAGTAAGTTTCCCATTCCCAGCCTTCTGATGAAAATCAACCATTGATGTAGAGCACTCTCTGTGAGTCAGTCACAAATTAACAACACATCAGTATCTATCATACCATTTCAAACTATTGGGTAATTGGAATATTAATTATAGAGCACTTACAATAGCTGATCTTCTGAGTAATTGGAGTGCCATTCACATGTTTTACTCCACTGTTTGAAGCCATAAATGGAGCATTGAGCTGTATAAACAGCAGCTGCTGCTAGTAAGGATGGAGGGAACTTCAGCATCTCATATTCTACTAGAGATAGCTCTACCATGAAGAAAGCCAGTAGCTCAAGCTGTTTCATTGTCAGGAATACAGTGAACAAGTTAGTGCATGCTTGGAAACTCAGAATCACATCAGTTTAACCCCAAAGTGCATAAGCTGAACATGGAAATATTTGGCAGAAACATATGAAATACTGACCTTTCTGTCTGCTTGAGCTGCCTTTAGGAATCTTTTCATAAAAACATATGCGGTTGGCACAGACATGTTAAACTGCAATGTGTTGACCATCAGCTTCTCCTGCATAGTTTACAATGAAGAAACTCAATTAGTTCAGTTACACAACACAAATGCAGAGGTTAAAAGATTGTCGTTGTGTTAACAAGGCAAAAAAAAATCTACCATTTCCAGAACTTCCTTCCTTGTGTATGCTTTGTCTGATATGAGAATTAGATCCCCCACCACAGGAACTGAAACTTCTTCGTACTTGCATGCCAAAAGCATTGCAACTAATCCAACCAACTGAAGCTTCTTTCTTACCACTGTCTGTTTTGCCAAAAATCTGTCTATAAGATTAACAGTAAGAAACAATGTCTCGTGCATGAGATCAAATTTGTCGTGCACCTGAAGGATCAAACAAACATATCACACTATTAGGACATTCAAAATTGAATGAAAACAAAAAAAATCCATAAGGATCATTGTAGCATTGTACGTGAAGTGGGAGCACATTTGGTTTACCTCAATAAGCCAGTCAATGAGAATAGCCCTCATCCTTTCATTAATGTCAAATTGCTGTGTCATGTAATTGGGCGAGACACAGCTAGTACTCTGCAATGTAACAAGTGCTGTTAGTTATCAAAATTCAATAGAAAGGCATTCCCATGTTAGTTTAGGTGTCATTCTGAAATCCATTTTGATTTCCAAAATTATTACAGTGAAATTATATAAATTATATCTCAAAAGTTCATTTGACAAGTTAGAATTCAGACAGTATCCCCATTTGAAGTTAAAATGTTTTTGAAATAGTGAGAAAAGTGCACCAAATTCAAAGTAATCATTTCCAAATTTACCTCCGTTTTTCTGTAGTAGCCGTAAAGATCTTCAATATAATCCACCACTGCAAGGGGATTGTTTGCGTCACATATATCAATGTCCAAAACAGTCTCATCAATTATATCCTCCATTTCAACTTCCTCCTACCAGGCCAATTGTTGCACCATCACCAACTAATTTTGAAATGGATTTGCGTGACATAAACAAAATAAATAGAAGTAACATTATAGAATACCATCTGATCTAATTCACTTTGAATTGGCTCTGTCAGTTCTAAAGACATTGGCACTGGTTGGTCATCCGTTGGTGCGTGTTCATCATCCACAAATATAGCCTCTCCAAATCCATTCGAATTTGAATTTCCCAAGTTTGACCTCTTGGTTCCCTGTTCAAATTGACCCCACAACTCAAATCTCAGTTTCAACTTTCAAATTGTCAAAGGATACGTGCAATGTGCAAAGCATCAAAATTCATCATAAAAGTACCTCAGCACGATTTTGCTGTGTGCTACTAGCAATCTGTGCAGCAAACCTCCTAAAAAAGTAGACCAACATGAACATTACAAATAGAAAACTTGCGTCTAAAAATAAAGAACATAACAGTCTCATTAATTGATCTCTTCCCTCTACCAAGAAACCGAATGGGGCTATACATTACACTCATTGAAACGCACTTCAATTTCAAAATTCAAACACTTAATTTCACTTTTTTCATCCATCACTAAATAAAATCGAAATCACACTAAAGGACCACATCTTCTAACCTTGTGATGGGTCGATGCACCGGATCCGCCTGTTTCTTCTCACAAACATCTTGTTTTCTGAAAACCCCCGCAAAGAAAAAACCAAACCATCAACATCACAAACATAAAAACTGAAAAAATCACAAGAAAAAGAAAAAAGAGGGAGAACATGACCCAGTAGAAAAAAAGAAAACAAAAAGAAAGTTACTCTGCCAATGCTCTCTTGTTAACAACGCAAGGGTAAGGTCTCCCTTCCGCCACCAGATCCTGATTGATCACGCTCAAAGCCCTTCTGTTCTGCCCCACCTTTCTGTTTCCCCCACAATTCATCCCTCCTATCACAACAACCAGACACAAAAATTAATAAATAAATAAATCCCACTACCCATGTTGTTATTATCATTAAATCTTCAATCTTGCCTCAACATTGAAACCGAAATCTTTAGTTAATAATACCTTGAAAATTTGTGGGGTTGACTGGTTTAGATCTGTTCTCATCTGATATCACCATTGTGGATGAACACACAGAAAGAAGAAACCAGGCACAACACTAGAATAACAAGGAGAAGGGCATGTAATATAGGAGGAAGTGGAAGAAGAGGGTAGGGTACTCTAGACTTATTAACAGTGACACTACAAACACCACACTGAAGGACTGAAACCATGGGGTATTTGTCTGGTGAGACCACTTTTCAAAACTCAACGGCTAGTCACTAATGACCGTTGGATCGTTTGGCTGGCACCACCATTACTTTATTTTATTTATTTTTTTCTATTTTCTCTACGTTGTCTGTCTGTCCTAAATCCTAATAACGGTAATAATATGGTTCCCATGTGGAGAAGCGTGTAGCCGTAGCCAACCCTCCATCCTCTTTATTCAAACCACAATCACAATTTCACTTTACTATTTTACCTTTTTTTATCTTTACTTTAAGGTAAATAATGTTATTTATATTCAAATTCTAATAATTATGATTAATTTTCTCCAATGTTTATGTTTTTTTTATTCTACAATATATCTCTAAGTGAGTGTGGGGGGATTATGTGTAAACTAGAATGGTTTTTATGTTATGCAAGGAAATTTTAACAGTTTTTCTTTATCAAATTGTTTCACAATTAAGAGAACATTAAATAACTCCCATTTGAATAATGTAGCTGGGTTAGGAAAAAAGTTGCATTCTCAGTAAAAAATTAATTTAGTTTGAAAATTTTGTATTTTTATACTTTAATATATTAAGTGCTTGAAATAAATAATTATTCTAAATCTTTCCAGATTTAGTTAAAATTGAATATATTAAGGGCTTGAAATAAATAATTACTCTAAATCTTTCCAGATTTAATATATTGCACTAGATTTTTAATGACTCATGTACAGACAAAAATTTAAAATTGATTGGAGACAATTTATCAAAAATTATAGTACATTTTCAAATTTTAGGCATATATGTAGGGTCATGTATAAATATTTTAATACTAAATAAATTTTTTGATTTTTTATGTATACTTTTTTTATGGTATACAATAGACACAATGTTTAATATTTAATATTTTTTTATTGTTAGTGTTTGGTTACAATTTATTTGGGGATAGAAATCTAGTAGGTGATCATTTATAGTTCATTGATGTCTTTTGTAATAAAATTTTATCTTGTTTTTAATATTCTTAACCACCTTTAATTCCGACAAGAATGTAAGTCCTACAAAATAACTGGTATATTTGAAATAGTAATTTTGTGTAGAAAGATCGAAAGTATGATTTGTTTATCTGATAATAAATATTTTTTAATATTAAAAATGATGGAATGTGACTTTTTTATTTATTTTATTACTAATTTAATTTAACATAACATGCTAAAAATAACTTTAGAAGAAGAAAATAAGACAAAAAAAAGTATGAATGGTGAAGGCAATGATTGGGTGTTGAATTTGGCTCTTTTTTTCTTGCTGCGTTTTCTATTTTTCTCAACGGTCACTCATGTGCGCTCCTTACTGCGCTCTACCGCACTTGCCTACATCTTCTTTTTTTCATTTTTTAGAAGAAATATTCCAAAGTGAACACAAATCCTAAAAAAATTTATGCTAAGAATATAATATTTTATGGTCCAATAAAAATATTGGTTTTTATTTCATAATATCCTTATATTATTGTATTTCAGTTTTATATTAGTGGACAATTGTTGGGTTTTTTTTTATATTCCGAATTTAAATTTTAAAGTAAAATACATTTTATTTATTTAGTCAGTTAAGTAAGAGATAAAAACATTCACAATAATAGTGTCTAGGATTCAACCTGATCCAATTCTCAACATCCTTACATATATTTGAAGCTTTTGATTCTTTTTCCATATTTTTTTAGTGTTACACTGAGAATAGGAAAGGAGATTGAAATGTATATCAATGCTTTATCTTTTAGAATCTTTCTAAAAACATAAATCATCTAATTTATCTATCTTTTTTATAATTATTCAATGATTCTATTCTGTACATATGATCTATGGGTCTCTACATGCATGATTAGTTTAAAAAAATAATCTGAATCTATGTTAGTTTAAGTTTGCATTGATGTATTCATTGGTTAAGTTTATTTTCCGTGAATAATTTAGAATATCTCTGAAATTTTTTTATTAATTTTCTTTTTCAGAGGATAGAGATGTTGTGAAAATTATAGAAATTAATATTAAAATTTAAACTATATCATAGTATAGAATAAATTAATATAATTTTTAATACAAATAAAACTAAAATAATGATGACTATTTTTTATAATTTTCTTATATATTTTTTTGTTACTTTTAGATAAAATATGTGAATGGTTGAATAATTTGAAATGTTACTTACTTTAGTAAATTAAAAAATGTTGTTCTTATGTGAATTGGTAGTGTTATTTTTCTCACTTTTCTAGGTCTTTAATTTTTTTTATTGGAGTTCATACATGTAAATAAAGGAGACTACATTAAAAAAAAAAAAATCTTTGAACGTTCAAGTTAGTATTTAGTAGTTGGTAGTTGGAATAATAAATTTTATTAAATGTATATTTTATTTAGACTCGATCCATATATTTATAGGGTAAAATAAACCTTTATGTTAATAGGTCTGATTTAGCATAAAATTACCAAGTTAATCTGTGTATCAGACGGATATTTTATAAGCATGATAATGCAGGACGGGCCATACGGGTTGATTCGTAGCGCGCTAAAAAAATGCGGGACAAACTCACTAATCTAGCCCACTAACCCACTTAGGTCCGTCCCACATAACGGTCTTCTGATAAAATTTTATTCTGCAAAAAAAATAAAAAATCATACTCCACTCTCACCTATTATTACAGTGGGATTTTTATTTTATTTTATTTTGAAAAAAAATAAATTTAATGTACTAAAAGAATAATGTTTTATTTTAATTATCTAAAAGGGTTAATATTAAAAGTGACAATGGATTTAATTTTAAGTAACACACATATATATATATATATAGGAAAATAGATGCAAAACAAAACTTTAATTATTTTTAATTAAGCCTTCTAACAACCTCATACTTGAATTCATATCTTTATCTTAATTGAATGAATTGAAACAGAGATACAATTTTAATTTTTCTGCAACAGGAATAGATTTTTTTCTAAATAATGATTTTCTTAAAAATAATTCTTATGCGGGACGGATTAGTAAAATGAGTCCGCACTTCTTACACAGGATAAGTCAAATGCAAGACGGGCCTATATGAAACAGGATAACCCGCATTACCACCCCTAATATTTCATACACCTTAATTGTGTTAATAATGTTCTTTAAAGAGTGACTTAAACTAACTCCTAAAATATACTTATTAGATCTCTACCATTAATTTTAGGATGTTATTGCATAATATATAATACAAACTTGTTAAGGAGGATATAAATTAGATGGTATGTTATGATTTGAGATAAATGTTTCTATTAACTATAGATGTATATTGGATTTTTTTTAATTGAATTATGAATTTTTAATTATACAAATTAGTATTAAATCTTATTTTTCATATCATAGATAAAACTTAAGATAAAGCTAAGAAATTTGTATATGGTGAAATCTAAATACAAGAGATTTAAAATCTAACCTAAAATATAAGAGATTTAAATCTAAAAAAAATTGCTCAAAAATAAAATATGAAGTCAAATTATTCTTTACTTAACTATCTTCTAAATTGTATATTCTAATAAAAAAGAAAAAAATATATAATATGTCATAAATTTTTATATTTTATAGAAATAAAATATTTTAAATAAATGAAAAATAAATTAGTTTTATATTATATATAACTTTAACACTTCTTAAAGAATAAAATATTTATTCTATATTTAACTTAAATTTTCTTCTTTGAACTTATAAAAGCTTACACTTTTCTCTCTTCATTATATAGCCACACTATATTATTATTATTATTATTATTATTATTATTATTATTATTTAACTGAATTATTATTATTTTTTAAAATATCAAAAGTAAAAATGTGTCTTAAAATTATTTTTAGAGTACTTATCCCTTCTTTGCTATATTATTATAATAATAATAATAATAATAATAATAATAATAATAATAATAATAAATTATTTCTATTTGACAATTCAAAATACTATAATTTCTATGCTTGGATTGTTGCAATAAAGATTAGAGGACAAAACTATGGTTATAAATTGAGTTTTAACTTTAACGACTACATATTAAAATAGCATTTTAATCAAATTTTTTAATTCAGTATTGATATTAATGTACCGGTATTTTTCTTATATAATATTAATTATTATAATAATTAATTATGATATATTTATTAAATTTAAATGTAATGATGATGTATGTGTATTAAATATATATTTTTAATTTAAGTTAATATTAAATTATTATTATTATTATTATTAAATAAAACCAATCATAACAAATTTAATGCATACTTATGTATACACATTAAATATTTTCCTCACTATTTATTGAAAATTAATTTATAAAATATATTTAAAATATAATAATTGAAATTTGCATTAATATAAGACATGATAATTTATTTCGTTATTCTTAATTGACTGAATTAAATTTAGTTGACATGATAGTTTTTATATTTAAATATTGTGAAACAACGAAAATAATTTTAGGTAGAATTCAAATTTTAAAGTGACTGGCAATATGTCAATATTTAGATAGTATTTAATTCATTTGTATTAAAATATATAATATATACATAAATTATATATATACAAAGTTTTTTTAGTAAATTATATTTGCACTTTCGTGATTTTTGTTAATTGCTTTTGATAATCAAATTAATGGTGTAACTGTAATTTAGAATTCCGTCTCCTTCTACTCTTAATATATAATTATTCTCATACAAATATAAAAAGTTAATTTAGTTTGATTTTTCAAAGAATATTGCTGAAATATTAAATTGATATTTACTATAAATGATTTTAATTTTCTTTTCATTATTCACTGATATAAAACAAATACTCACAGTATATAATAAGCCTAAATAAAGAAAAAAAAATCTAAATTATATAAAATTATAAAATATATTATAAAATCAATAATTTTTTCCAAAATGTATTTTATAAAAAAAAAATTGTTAGGCAAATGTATTTTGTTAGTTATTAATTCATATTTATTATTATTAATTATGATTTTATTATCTTTAAATTATTTTACTGTTATTATTGCATTAACAGTTTATAGAGCTATTAGTATCCCTATTTTATATCTTCCAGTAATTGTAATTTTATTATATATATTATTGAAGTAAATCAATGAATAAAAGACTCAAATTTTGTGCAATTATGTTAAATCAGAGCCAGTTTGTTATCATGAACACTACCCAATTATCAGTCCTTATCCTCCTTGATGGAAAAAATTACAATCGGTGGTGTGTGTAGATGAGAGTTTTGTTTGATTATCATGAGTTATGGGATGTCGTAGAGAGTGAAGTGTCTACATTAGTTGATAATGCAATTGAGGGACCAGAAGGACAAGAAGGTTTTGTATCTCATCCATCAAGGGATGAATAACGAGACGTTTGAACAGATAGAATGAGCAACAACTGCAAGTGAGGCTTGAACCATTTTGTCAACCAATTATAAAGGTGATGATAAGATCAAGAGGGTGCGTCTTCAAACCCTAAGACGTCAATATGAACTGCTGCAGATGGAAACCACATAGACTGTTGATGTCTATATAAATAAAGTTCTTGTCTCGACAAACCAGATGAAGACCAATGGTGAAACACATTCGGAGCAGGCAAAAGTGGAGAAGATTCTGAGATCTTTAACTCCCAGATTTGAACATGTTGTTGCCGCAATTGAAGAGGCCAATGACATTTCAAAAATGACAGTAAGGTTATTGTCTGGTTCCCTACGATCACATTAGTAGCGGATGAATGACAATAATATTGAAAAACCAATTGAACAGGCTTTACAAGCACAAACCTCAATTGGTAGTTCACGAGGTAGAGGATGGGGACGTGGTGGTAGTTATTCTAGCAAAGGTCGTGGTGGCCAAAATCATGGAGTCGCTGAGCAAAACAACATTGATTTCAATCACAATCCAAGTTCAAATAACTCCTGGCACGGAGGACGACAAGGAGACATTTATAATAAATCAAATGTTGAGTGTTATAATTGCCATAAACGCGACCATTATGCAAATGAGTGCAGATTAAAAGGTGATAATCATGCTGCCAATTGTGCTCAAGAAGATACTAATCACGTACAAGATGAAGAGGATCATGCAGTACTAATGGCAACCACATCAAATGAAACACCAAACAATCAAACTTGGTATTTGGATACAAGTTGCACGAATCATATGTGTGGTCAGAAGGAGCTGTTTGCATTGAATTATTCATTTCGCACACGAGTGAAATTCGGTGATGGCAGGTTCGTTCCGATGACTAGAAAATGGCAAATCTTATTACATTGAAGAATGGTGATCACAAGTACATCTATGATGTTTTCTATGTACCTGATATAAAAAGTAATTTGTTGAGTATGGCACAGTTGGCCAAAAAGGGTTACGTGATGCACATAATTGAAAATAAATTCTCAATTTTTGTTAAAAAAAGTAATTTGATTGTTAAAACCTTTTTATCAAAAAATCGCATGTTTCCAGTAGATATTCATATGGGTGATTTCAAGTGCTTGAATGCAATAGTGAATAATGAATTGTGGTTATGACATTTACGCTTTGGGCACTTAAATTTTCAAGGTTTGAAAAATCTCTCCAAACGAAATTTAGTGAATGGTTTACCCCATATTCATCACGTTGATCAATTGTGTGAGGCTTGCATTTTTTAAAGAATCACAGGATATCATTTGTTAAGGAGCCTTGGCGTGCAAAAATTTCCTTTGGAGCTTGTTCATACATATGTTTGTGGCCCGATGAACGTATCATCAGTCAGAGGTAATAAGTATTTTTTAACCTTTATTGATGATTTTTCAAGAAAAACCTGGATTTATCTATTGAAAAGCAAGGATGAGGTATTCCATTACTTTAAAATATTTAAAGCATTTGTTGAAAGAAAGAGTGGCAGGCAAATTAAGATGGTGCGTAGTGATGGAGGGGGTGAGTACAAGTCTAATAAGTTCAAGAGGCATTGTGAAGAACTTGGGTTGCGGCATAACATAACTTGTCCCTACACACCTCAACACAACGGAGTTGCTGAGAGAAAGAATAGAACAATCATGGACATGGCGAGGAGCATGCTTAAAACGAAAGGTATGCCAAATTTTTTTGGGCTGAGGCCGTAACATGTGCGGTATATTTGATAAACAGATCACCCACTCGGAGTGTTCCTAGCACAACTCCGATTGAGGCATGAAGTGGATTCAAACCCAATGTGCAACACTTGAAGATATTTGGGTCAATTACTTATGCTCATGCCCCAAGGCAACAAGATCGAAGTTGGATGATAAGGTAGAGAAAAACATTTTCATTGGATATAAGCATGGGGGATACAAACTGTACAATCCAATGACAAAGAAGGTGATTGTTAGTCGTGATGTTACATTTGCCGAAGATGAGGAATGACAATGGAATGCAACAACTGAAATGGATTCGAAAAAACTATATTTACGTTTTGAACGATGATGTGGAAGATAGAGTCACTCTTGAAGCACCTGCAGTTCAACCTGAAGTTGTAATTCAACCTGAAGTTGCAACTCCAATTGCAACTATGATGGAGCGATCGAGAAGGCAGTAACGACAATCTGTACACCTTCAAGATTGCGAAGTAAATCTTGATGATGAAGTTGATGACAATGGAGATTTAGTTCACTTTTCTTTTCTGGTAGAATCAGAACCTGTGAGACTGCCAGATGCCATTCAACATCCCAAATGGCAAGAGGCTATGAATAAAGAATTGATGACGATTGAGAAAAACAATATCATGACTCAAATTGGTTTTAATATAAATATTCCAATTAAGATTTATGTTAACAATGTCTCTGCAATTAATCTTGTAGAGAATCCAGTTTTTCATCAAAGTAGTAAACACATTGATATTCGATATCACTTCCTACTAGACCAAGTTGTGAAGAACATGATCAAATTGGAATACTGCAGATAAGAAGAAGATCGATATTACATATTAGATATTTTCACTAAGTCATCATTGAAGATCAATGCTCTCATCAAGTTAAGAGATGGGTTGGACAGGAAGATTTTTCCAAATCAGAATTAAGGGAGAATGTTGGTTATTAATTCAGATTTTATTATTATTAATTCTGATTTTATTACCCTTAAACTATTTTACCGTTATTATTGCATTAATGGTCAGTTTATAGGGTTATTAATATTCCTATTTTATAGCTTCCAGTAATTTTAATTTTATTATATATATTATCGAAGTAAATCAATGAATAAAATCAGTTCAGCAGTTTTGCAATTTTGTGCAATTACATTCAATCAGTTGCTACAATTTTGCGCCTCTTGTTATTTCCTTCAATTTTCAATTAGTTACTACATATTTTATAGTAGGAATGGGAGCTTTTTTGTTTGTTTTAATTCAAATGAATAAATATAGAGAATTGAAAGATGATTTTTTAAAAAGTTGAATATTGATTATATAACCAAATTTAAATGTGAGAATTTAATTTAGAATTTAAAATGTATGAGAAGTAATACACAAGTAAATATACCACACGAAACAACTCGTGAATTTTTCATAAAAAATATGTAATTTTATTTCGTAATTATGAAAATAATTAAAAAAAATATTACAAAATTAAGTTAGTGTCTTGAGAGCATGACTTTATATAGAAAAAGTTGTATTTAAATTATATAATTTTAATAATTTTAGTGTTAATGAAAACAACATGCCATCTATTTACGATTATAATTATTTTTATATAAAATTAAAATAGTGTCATCCATATACAGATATCTAATTTTTCAATAATTTTTTTAATTTTATAATTATAAAATCAAATTACACCATTTTGAAAAAAAGAACCCAACTTATTAATATAATATTTTGCTAATTACATAGATGCATCTAAAATAAAAAACAGTATGATTAATAAGTTAATGGATGGGCACAAAAATATTATTGCTATCATCATCATCATATCTTACATTCTAATGATAGTAATTTTGTAAGACGGTTAACATAAATATTTGTGAGTTTTTGTCCAAAAATATTGTTAGTTAAATTATTTATCTGTTTTATTTAATTTTATTGATTGTACCGATCAGGTCATCGGATGTGATGACGTGGACAAGAGAAAGGTGGATGGTCAAGAAGGCAACATAGTCACCGTTTATGGAAGTGGCGTTCTGCGGCATACATAATCGGTTGTCGCCGCTTTGTGTGTCACCAACATGTTAGATAATGGAAGATCAGGTGGTCTGACATCGCCCAAGAGGAACAGTCGCCGAAAGAAGGCGTCGTCAAGATAAGGCGTCGCCAAGAGAAGACATAGCCAAGCGGAGATATCGATGGTGTTACCCCCTGATGCCCATGGGTAGGAAAGACCGTGGAGGGGGCGACACCGTGAGGAAGCCTTGGACCTTGATAGCTCATAACAGTAACAAAGAAAGGTGGCTTCAAGGCCATAAGTTCTAGTACCAGTGGGGGGTAAACCTGACTCGTGAAGTATCCACGCCACTGCTGGGAGACCCTGGGACAGATACGACCCATGAGAGGGCCATGACCAAGGGAGAACCACGTGCATGATACGAGAGAAAGGTAGATACACCCCCAGGGCGAGTGACTAGCGATTGGGGCGCATGAGTTGACACCCAGAAAGTCACCCCACGCGCCAGAAGCACTTCGAGGAATGATGGCTCACTAATAACCCTAAGTTGGGTTGCGGCGCTGTGGGACCCTCCGCGCAGAATAAAGATCAAGTCAGAAGGGCACGCGACGATGCACACGTGCTCATTAAAGGTTTCAGTGAAAGTTTGTCAAGGTACGCGTTGATTCAGTTAAAGATTTGAACATTTCAAGGAATATTTTTATACTCTTTCAATGCGCTTTAACGCGCTTTAAACATGAGAGATGTATAAAAAGGGACCTTGGGGCATTTGAAGATAGAGAGTTTTTTTTTGACCTAATTCTCATAGTTACACAGAGCACAAACCCTAGTTGTTTTCGCTGCGCACC
>Ga0123342_1005803_pt1 | contig 17617 bp, 8 predicted proteins | sample Turbeawhitnodule_FD_89960 | JGI IMG/M metagenome (GOLD analysis project Ga0123342, IMG submission 89960) | Root nodule microbial communities of legume samples collected from Mexico - Turtle bean Mexico white nodule | ecosystem: Host-associated > Plants > Roots > Nodule | place: Mexico: Nepantla...
AAAAAACTTCAGATCAAAGTTAGCTATGTGATGTGTATTCATTGTTCTTGCTCCATAGGTAGTTTTTGTTTGATACAACCCCTTGTCATCAGCATTAGTAAACCAGATGACATGGCAAGCATGAATCTATTCATACTTTTAACTTCCATATATATGTCTAGAGTTTATCAAACTATATTTGTCCTTAAGTTTTAAGAATCTTTAACTAATTCACACTTTCACAAATTTTTTAAATTAACAAAAACATTCATATTAAACTTGCATATAGTCCTGCATAAATCGTTCATCCTTAACACTCAAGTCTTACAAAAGAATTAAACTCGAGAGATCTTTGATACAAATATAATTTTGAAATTATAACCACCATATCTTATAAAAGAAAATATAGGATCTCGTTATATAAGTAACATGCAATACAATAGAATTTCTATTCTGATGCACATAGTATAGTTCATTTAAATTTTCTATGTTTTAGGCCATTTATAAATAATTTTTGTCTTAGAAAGCATTTATGAATAATATCTTGATCGATATTCTAAAGCCACCTTTTCTTTAAAGAAATATATATAACAATAAAATATTTATGTATTACATTACAAAATGATTGCTAATATTTTGATGTCCAAAATTTCACCAAATTGTTTGTTTGTTAGAAAAATGTGTTTTTTTTATATGTTAATAATATAAAAAATCATTAAATATATCGTCCGATGAGATATTATTTCCTTAACTATCATATTTTATTTATTTATAATAAATAAATTAAATAAAATGAAACATTTAAGTGATGATATTCAAACTCTTTTCTTTACCTCTGCCCTGCTGCCAAACCCATATTTGAATTGATATTATATGTTTCTCGTCCATTCAACATCGTAATATAATGTATGCATATTATATTCTTAATTATAGTGACATGCAAAAATGAATCCATAAACTTATAATTGCAAAATCCAGATTGAAACTCTTCAAAGGCATATCCAGTCATTGCGTAAATACTTTTATTTATCTATCCCCTTGAGACATTGAGATGATCTTTGAAATTATTTTGATAAAACCTCATTAAACATCTTTTAAGACATTAATATGTTGTTTTTTAATTTATACCAATAAATGCATGTCAAATCCACAAATTCTATTCTATTATATATATATATATATATTTTTATTTTTTTTTAAAATTTTTTTTTTATAGTTTTAAGTTTCACATAATCACGGATAGTTTTAGACATAAAAAGTTGTAAATAAAAATATGCTGTCATACTTAAATAAAAATTTAAATAATATGCATCAATATTTATTATCAGTAAAAAATTTACAAGTAAAACAAAAAGGAAAAATGATAAATATTCAGGTTAATTTTTATATTTAAAAAAATACAATTATAATTTATTATATTTTTCCGACCCAATTTTAATCGATTTTACCGAATTTTTCTAATCTTTAACCTATTATTTTTCTGACAAATTTTGCAATTCATTTAAACATACTTATCAAGTTTACTACCAGTTTTTCACTCCAGTTTTCATGATTACTTTTTTAATTGATGATAAAAATCACATTCTAAAGCACTTAACATATTTTATTTACAGAACAGAATTAAATTGGGCATTAATATAAAATGAAGTGCAAAAACAAAAGCAAAGACACAAAAGTAAAAATACTAGAGAGAGTCTACTACGTAGAAGACACCACCACCCCATCTTCCAAAGTGTTCACCCCCCTTTGGGCACTACTTTGTGCTTCAAACTCCTTGGCTTTATCATAAGAAGCATGCAACCCTAAGAGGACATAGTAAACCAGGAGAAGCACTGTCCAAAAAGCAAACCTAATAAACGAATCTTTATCTATAGATCCAAGAAGGAATATGTTAATAAAAATAGATATGGAAGGTAGCCATGGAACCAAAGGCACCCCCCAAAGTTTTGGCTCCTTTGCCTTTGGAACAAGAAGCCAAAGCCCTCCTGTAGCTAAAACCCAAATTGGACAAAAAACAGCATACCCAATCCAACCATCACTTACTGCCCAATAAGATGAAATCCCACATGAAGAGCCAATGATCACCACGATGAACACAATGAGCTTGATTTGGTTGCTCTTTGTTGTGACTCCACTCGAGTAGTACCTACGCACAAGCAGAGCAACTGCCACCAACATGAAGATGAAGAGAGTGGAGATCGATAAGAGGTTAGAGAGAACCTCAAGGTCAGTGAAGAAACCAATCAGAGCTGAGATCAGAACCAGGAAAATTGTGGCATTCACAGGTGTCCCAGTGTGCTCATCCACAAAAGCAAACCAAGGAGGCATCATGTGTGTGCGTGAAATGTGAGTCAGATAGCGAGCTTGACCCACAGCAGTCACCAACAACACAGTGGTCATTCCCTTCAAAGCCCCCAACGAAACAATGTACTTAGCCCAATCCCACCCAATAGCACTAAACGCCACCGAAAAGGGTGCGTTCACGTCTATATTGGTGTACGGTTGCATGAGGCAGAGTGTGGCTGCAAGCAAGCAATACGCCAATGTGGCGATCAACATTGAGCCCACAAGCCCAATTGGAATGTCCCTTGAAGGGTTCTTGGTCTCTTCAGCCATGGTTGCAACAGCATCAAACCCCACGTAGGCAAAGTAGAGAACAGCTGAGGCTTGGAACACGCCCCTGACACCGAAGGGTGCAAAGGGGACGTAGTTTTGAGGCTTGGCGTGGATAAGACCCGTTATGACTATGAAGACAATGATGATTATGTGTACAACTGAGGCAATGTAGTTGAAGATTGAAGAGCCTTTGGTGCTGCGAACCGCAAGGATGCATACGAGTACAAGGACGAGAACAGCTATAGGGTCAAGGTGGCTATAATTGGAGTTCATGTTATGGATCACTATGCGAAAATCATCAGGGTTTTTGTTGCAAAGGGTGGCGAAGTATGAGGTCCATGACCTTGCTACTGCGGCACAACTTATTACGTACTCAAGAAGGATGTTTCCGGCGGCTATGAAGGCCACAAAGTCCCCTAGCTCCACTCTTAAGTAGGCAAATGACCCACCTAAGGAAAAACAAAAGAGAAACAAAACAAGAAAACAAGAACAAGTTGATGGCAAATTCAAGAACATTATTGATTCATGATGTATAATTACGCTATTAGGTATTGCAAGTATATACTTTATAGAGAAATTCTGTGAATTTGTGGTCGTAAGCATGCTTCTGTTGAAAGTAATTAGCATGCTGCTGTTGAAAGTAAGCAAGCTTTTAGTTTTCTGCATTATTTTATTTTCATTATTACTTAATTCTTTTAGTTTATGATTTCTTTTTCTATAATAAATGAAACCTTTCCATATTTTGGATACATTTTTATTATAATAACTCACGGTTATTATTTATTTATTATTTTTAATATTAATATTTAAAAAAGGAATTTTTAAATATAATGAACACAATTTATTAATATTTTTAGATTTTTCATTTATGAGTTTATTTATAAGTTTTTTTTTCTATAAAATATACTGCTAAATAAATTTTCAGATAATAAACTAATGAAAATACACATACTTATTCTTTTGGGTATTCCCTTTTATAATAAATGTTAAAATTTATAAAAATATATTTTTTAAAAAATATTTGTTATTAATTTTGATGATGTTATAATTATAAATAGTAAAATCAACAAAATAGATTATGCTGATAAAATTTAATCAGTAGAAATAAAAAACGGTTAAAAATATGTTTATTAATTAGAAATAAATAAATAATATAAAGACTTAATAAATGATATGAAAGACTTAGGTCCACAAATTCTGATAAAATCTGATATCTTCACTTGACTTTATACGTGAGATTTAATATAATATTTCCTAATTAAGGAGGATATAATGTTAGGTAACCAGGACCTGATGTTACTGTAGCTAATTATTAAATCATAATTTCTGCTAATAAGGATACAATGTTATTTTTTGTAGTTGATAATTAGGGATCACATTAACTTATTTATTAAACATTTAATTTTATTAAAAACCCTTAAATTTAAATAGTTTTAACTTTGACCCTCCAATTTTTTTGAAAACAAAATTAGCACTTCGAAATGGAAAATAATTTCTAAACACTAAATTTAATAAAATTTAAGGTTTAGGGATTAAATTCACATTTTAAGATAGTCAAAGTATTTTATTTTTTAATTCAAGAGATTAAAAAAGATTTATTTCAAAATTTTAAGGCAAATAAAAACCCTAATTAATTTTTTTTATAAATTAAACATTGAAATGATGTGGAGGTATCAATTTTGAACATTCAACGAAATTACCCAAAATTTTAATTTCGTCTTTTACGTAAAAAACTGTTATTTTTGTCCCTAGTGGAGAATAAAACAAAACTAATTATAACCCTAACAAAAAAGATCAGAATCAGAGTTTGTAAATCACACTAAAAAACAGCGAAAAAAAGGAACTAAAAGGAACGAGTCACGCACCGGCAACGGGGATTTCGACGGCAAACTCTGTGTAACAGAAGACGGAAAGCATGGCGGAGAAACCGGACACGACGAAGGACAAGATGACGGCGGGACCGGTGACGTTCCTGGCCTCCATTCCGGTGAGGACGAATATTCCGGCGCCGATGACGGAGCCGACGCCGAGCCAGATGAGGTCCCACCAGTTGAGCGTCTTCTTCATCTGGTGGCTGCTACGCACCGTCATCTCGCCGATCTCCACTCGCTCATTGGATCGCGTGAGGAATCGGTCCTTGAGCCTCCGCGGCGTTTCCAGCAGCGCCGCCTTGTAGTTCCCCCAGCTCTTGAACGATTCCTCCGGGAGGAAGTCGTTTTTCTGAACGGAGCAACCCCTCCTCTTCCGCACTCCTCCTCCGTCCATCAGTATATGACTCTGCGTTTCGGTACCAAGCTTTCTTCTTTGTATCTGTGTTTTTGGTATCAGACCTCTCGCACTAGCTTCTTACTCTTCTCTCTTTTGTCTGTTATCAAAACCTATATATTTTGCAGGTTGGTCATAGGTTTACACCATACAAGTAATATGGGAAATGATGCTTTTGAGAACATTGAGAGTTTCTAAATTTTTATTTTATGGGTTTAAATAAAAATATATATAATATATAATAAATGATAACTCAGTAATTAAATGATATAAAAAATATTAAAATAATAGTATTAGAAATTGTAGTGTGATATAAAAAATGTGGGTCTCGTAAATGCATCATTACTCAAATAATAAATATATACTTAATAATCAATAAATTAATTTTAATTATATTTAATTTATTTTTTATTTTAAAATATCATTAGATTATTATAATAGATTCTCATGTCTTTTAATTTTTCAGTAACAAAATAATCTTACAATTCTTAATACTAACTGATATATTAATTTTTTACCAGATTATAATTAGGAAGAGAAATAATTTTAAAACTGTATTGGTCAAACATTATAAACTGATTCTTTTCATTTACACTTATCAAAATAATATTTTTTATATTATTTAATCATAAATTTATTTTTATTATATATTTTGTTTTAAAACTGATGTATTAAAGTTTGTATAATTTTTCTTTTTCACCTCCTATTTTATGCACCTACTTACGTGTCAATTTAATAATATTTTACATTTATTTTGAGTTGCTTTTAAAATTGAATTATTTGTGAAAATAAACTTGTACAATTTCTATGATACAATACATTTCTCTTTTGTTACGATGGTACAACATTTTCTTCATATTCTCTAAAAGTGACATACCATGTCGCTTTTTCTAGGATATCAATCCCATCGTGTTGCTCTCTTCACATGGCGTCGTCTTCTTTATTTTGTCTTCTACTCTAACTTATGTGTCTTTTCTATTTTTGTGTGCTCTTTTTTTTCTCTCTCTAAATTATGCCTTTCTTTATTTCATTCTTCATCTACATTTGTTTCTTTCTTTTGTTGGGAAATTGGGCAGCTTGAGATTCCAATCACCATGCATACCTTTTTTTATATTTTCGTTTACTCGTTAAGCAAGATAAAAGCTAAAGAGATATAAGCAAAATCATTTTTACTAATGATGTGTTAAAAGTATTCTCATGATTTGAGCAATCTCATGACATTACTTAGTCTATTTTTGTGTAATGAAGTTATACCAAATTCGAATTATGGTAAAAAAAATTAAGATTTAAAAATAATAATTGAACTTAACTATTAAATGGTGCATTCAATACTACTAGTCACGTATTTCAAGGTGTTTGAATTCTTGATTTAGGAGCAATTGATCATATGAATTTCCTATGCTTTTCATTTCGTTTTGACTATAAAGAACAACTCATTACTGTTGTAAGAGATATGAAATATAGAAATTAGCTTTTAAAGAAAAAAATGGTGGCCCAATTTGAAATGAAAGCATTTCCTTATATTAGAGGTTGCTTATTCCAAAAATGAATTTTCATCTCCTAAAGAAAATGTGCACTTGATTTCCTATGAGAAATGAGAAAGTTAAAATGTTAACCTATGAATTTTTATTTAACAAAATCATAATATTGGGTGTAAAAAAGACCCAATATCAAAGACTGATAGTAAAACTTAATTATCTATTGAACATAAGACGGATCATTGCTTATGCCATAATGCAGTAAGTCAATTTAAGCATGATTTAAGAGAAAGAGCTATGCATGAAGTTGACAAATTAATTCCTTAATACTTGAAGTGAATCCTTAGAAAGGGACTACTTTTTAGAAAAGAAGTGATGTGACTAAGAAAATGAAATCTTTAAATAAAGAAAATATTACAGTAAAAAATATAAATTAATTTAAAAACGAAAAATAATTAATTATTATATTGATTAATTTAAATATTATTTTACAAACTAAAAATTATTAATATATAAAATAGTTTATTAAGATGTAATTAGAAATAATTTTTTAGTATTTTTAATCTATTTTAGAGACTATTTTTTTATTAATAAAAATAATGAAATTAAAAACCATTTATTATTTCTAATTATCATAAAGACTTAAATTTTTAGTTACTATTATTTATTTTGGAGTAAATAAATTTTATAAAATTATAAACTATTTTTTTGTGTCGATTTTGTGTCTTAATTGTTAATTTATAAAATATTTTAAATGAATAACAATAAATTTAATATTTTAAATATAACAATAAATTTATTAATTTTAGTATAATACTGAAATAGTTAAAATCAATTTAAAAATTAACATTCTAAAGTAATATTTTAATATTTTAATTTTACTTAAACATGAAATTAAATCTATAATAATAAATTCAAAAATATTATTTAAATTAAAAATTCTATGAATTAATTTAATTTAAATGTAATATCAAAATAATTTTTATTATATAATGTAATTAATCAATGTTTTAATTAAAAAAATTCAATTAAAATATTTCAACACTCACATATTTTCTGGCTTTGATCTTGAAAGAGCATGGACATAAAGTATTAATTCTGGCTATATTTCATGTTTCTCTTAGAGCATTAAAGGCACCTAATGGAAATGCATCCTCATGTGTTCTCTACATTGCTGGTGATATTGTGAAGGTGAGTTAATAAATTTAACAAATTTCAACTTATTTTGAAGTGTGTTATTTTCTTCTTTGCATATAGAGTCACCCCTAAGACTAGCTACACAATTTGCTCATCCATATATTTTGCTTTGTTGCAAATTAGTGGGTGTCTTTTACGTGTTGGAAAATTACAGAAATAAACTGCTCATTTATCAAGAAATTTTGGATCAGATTAGGGATCGACAAACATCAAAGTTTAGCAGATTTATTAAAAATAGGAGACGTAGCCACCACCAAATGCATATTAACAAATTTGTAAAGGACATAAAAAACATTAGTGTACAACATCATAGGTTCAGCAACAAAAACCAGAAGGGGTTTATACAATTTAAGTAAACTAAGCAACATCTCCACAGTTTTGTGGTTTCCCAGTCCTCTAACGTTCCATAAAAAATAAAAGACCTTCATCGTGGTGAGAATTGTCTTAGTAATTTTTTTGGATTTACCAGTCCCTTTAGGTGGTCTCCCTGGTTTTCTTTTAATACGAACTATCTTCTCCCCAGTATCACTGACATCCTCCTCCATCTCATTAGGATCAACCCAAACTTTTGAGCCAATCTCATTTTCAACAGTGATATGGTCATAATCAAATTTCAACAATGGCAATAGACGTACCAATATAAGGATCACCTCCCACATCTGTAGTTTCCAAACCCTCGAGAGATGAAAAGTGATTTTGCAGGCCAATGACGGGGATGGTACAATCACAATTGCAGAGGTCTCCACGTGGTGACCATCAATTGGAGTATTGATTGGTGTTGTAGAATCTGTAGGCGATTTAGCCCTCTGAGGAGAGGTGGGGCACAACGAAGATGGAACCACCACAGGAGGCGAGATCTCCACATGAAGATCCTCAATAGGAGCATGAGACACTGAACCCTTAGCTTGCATAACAACAGGTAGCATCCCCTGTACTGGGAAATTCGAAGTATGAGTGGACAACCCTTGCTTGGATTCATGATCCGAGACATCCTCAAAAGGAGGCATATCAGCAAAATCATCCTCCACTCCTCCTGATTTATCAGAAGCAAGGTGACCCAAGGGTGACCCTGCATCAGCCTTGTCGGGAACAACAATGTTCAATTTATCTGTGGGGTCTTCCACGAGCTTTGGCTGCGAATCTTTCTTCCGATATTCTTTACGTTGTTTAGGAGTCACGGTCCTCCCCTGATCCCATTCTTCAGAAATTATCTTTTGAGAAGATTTATATTGTGGCCCAGGAACACGACCCTGATAATGAATCACTCGACACTGAGCAAGCTCCTGTCCTATCATCTTACAGTGAGAGCAAAAAGGAGGGAGCCATTCATATTCCACACCATCTACAAAAGTATAGTTTGAACGTTCAACCAAGAGGTGATCGGAAAAAGGGGACAACATATCAATATCCACTAGCACTCTAGCAAACATACCCCTGTTCTTTCTCATAGTATTCTCATCCAAAGACAAAGGAGTACCAAGACCTTTGATGATGGAAAAAAATCACCCTTGGTCCTTCCACCATTTCAAAAGACACAGGTTACTGCCAAGATCCGTCACTGCTCGCCACAGTCTAGGCAGCGAACAACCACTGCTCACCGCACCACCGCCACCACTACAAGAAAATAATAATTTAGTCACCGAATTCAGCGACCGAAAATAAGTGGTTGCAATTGGCAACCGAAATAGCCACCAAATACCCGTAGTGTCAAATCTGCGACCGAAAATGAGAGTGACAAAACCATTAGTCGCTAAAGTGGTGGCTGTTTTGAATAAATTGGAGAAAATATATCTGCGACAGAATTAACGACCGAATATGTTTATTTTTTAGCCACCAATTTTATTTCTGTCTCTAAATATTATTTATTATTTTCTGTTACCGAATTAGCCACCGAATATGTTTATTTGTTAGCAACCGATTTTGTTTTGGTCGCTAAATATATTTGTTTATTTTTGTCACCGAATTAGCCACCGAATATGTTTATTTTTTAGCAACCGATTTTGTTTTGGTCGCTAAATATATTTGTTTATTTTTGTCACCGAATTAACCACAAAATATGTTTATTTTTTAGCCACCGGTTTTGTTTTGGTCGCTAAATATAATTGTTTATTTTTACCACTAAATCAGCCACCAAATTTGTTTATTTTTTAACCACCGATTTTATTTTGATCGCTAAATATAATTATTTATTTTTGTCACTGAATCTGCCGCCAAATACGTTTATTTTTTAGCCACAAAATTTCTTTTACTCGTTGAATGTAATTTTTATTTTACTAATATTAATAATAATAATAATAATAATAATAATAATAATAATAATTTATTTTTATTTTAAAAAACTATACAAGGAGCACTTTAGATATTCATGAGTAGTCATCAATTTATAAAATAATTAGTTGTATTACTGTTTTTTTTCTATTTAATTTTTTTGTGTCAATTATATTTAAATAAAGTTAATTTTTTTTAAATATCAGCTAAAATAAAAATTCCAAATAAAATTACATAAGAAAATATTATTATTTATAAAATTAATCCTTTAAAAAATAAATTACACCATAATTAAATTTAAATAAAATTATCTCTTTAAAATAACTTTAATTTTATAAAATTAAATAAATTTTCAGAATTAAATTGTAAATAATTTTTTAATTATTAATATTTTATTTAAAAATTATTAACATAGGTAATAAGTATCTGCAAGTTAGAAACCATGAAATTTATATTAGTATGACACATAATTAAGTGATTAACATACCCTAATTTATTATCATGGGTATTTAAATACTTATTTAATATTATTTTTTAATTTTACAAAAATGTTTTTAGCTCCATAGTTTTATTTATTTCTAATAATAAATAATGTAATTAGATAAAACATTAGAGTGTTGATTCGAAATCAATTTTATTTCTAAAAGTATTGAAAAATTTGTATCTCATGAAACTCTGTTGGATGGCGCGTAAAATATAATGAAGAAAATAGTAGCGGTGGTGGATGGTGCGTAACTTACGTAACCACCAAAAAATAGGCAAACGCTTCCTGCACCCAACACTTTTTAATCTGCACCCAACATAATTTTGAAAATTCCAAAAATGTCCTTTATTCCAGAAATAAAAATTCGAAATTGAAAATAATATATTTCAGAAAAATATATCCGGAAGTGGTTATTGAGTTTCGGAAATAAAAATCCAGAATAAAAATTTAAAATTCTATTCTGGAAAAAAAATCCGGAATTGATAAATAATACATTCTGGAAAAAAAAATCCAGAAAAAAGATTATTGTGTTTTGGAAATAAAAATCTGGAAACAAAAATGAAAAATTCATTTCGGATAAAAAAATCCGTAATATAAAATTTCGTTCCGGAAAAAAAAATTCGGAACACATATTTTGAAATTTTTTTTTAAGGATAGTTTCGTCTTTTCCGCTGGAATCGGGTGCAGTGATATGGTGTAGGAAGCAATTGCCCAAAAAATATGTTGCATTTGTTTGCGCGGGTACGCCATGTAACCAAACGTGTCAAAACTTAGAACCTGTCACTTTCTTTCCCTTCTTTCTCACACAACACACACGATAGTGAGTGACTCTCTCTAGCTTTCTTCCTCCTTTGATCGACTCCGCACATCGCACGTCCACCATCGATGGTCTCTAAACCTACCGACTCCGCTTCCAAACCTCGAGTTAGTTTCTCTCTCTTTCTTCAATTCAATAATAACTGAATACAACTTGTTGTTTAATGCTTCAATTCCTTTTTTTCTCTTCCGACTCAACAGAATCGGTGGCGTAACTGTTTTTCAGAATTTGTTTATGTCTATATAGAATTTTGAAATTGAGCTGGTAATCACGAGCGAACATCATTTTCGAGTTCTCTGTTCTTCTATCTCTCTGTAAGTGAATATCACAACACTTGAGTTGCGAGTAGGGATTTTGGATTGAACTTAGTCTTTAGTGTTGATTTCTGTTCTGTTGTAGATTTTCCATTGCTAATTAAATGGTCCTTGTGCTTCATCGCTTGAGAATTGAAATTTTGTTTTATGTTTTTCTACTTTTTGTATTTTGAATGTGGTGACGTTTTCTTCTGTAATGCCGATAGAAACAACTTGGAGAGCCAGCAAATGATGCATTGGGAACCTTGTCACTCAAGATAAATCAGTTGAAAAAGCAAATCCAGGCGGAGAGAATAATATACATTAAAGTAAAATTGATACCGGGTTTATGTTGCCTTAGCTTGATTCTTCTAAGAATGAGTCTATATTTCTATAGTTTGTTTGCTGGAGAGATAACCTTTTGTTTTTGTTAATTTAGGAAGATGACCTTAACCTCTATCTCGTAACATTTGTCATTGTATGCAAAATTGATTATCTATAAATTTTATTGCAATTCTTATTTGACCTTTTCACGGAGAGTTAATTTTTCTAATTTGGTTATATTGGTAGCAAGTCTTTGTATGAGCTTCCAACAACTTTTCTTTGCATGTTTCTGGTACAACTTTATGTAATGATTTTTAATTTGAACGTGAATTCAATTAATCGAAAATTTCAATGTTCCGAGGCTTTTCTTGTACTCATTGCAATCAACCTTAGTTGTATTTCTACAGGAAAAAACCCAAAGCAATGAGAAGAAATTACAATGTGATACTTAAGGAATCCTATAGATATTAATAATACATATAAAAGTAGTCACCAAATATGTCGTTATATAGGTCTTCATTTAGTCATTGAATTAGCCACTGCAAGTTTTTTTTAATTAATTATTTTAATCCATTAGCGACCGAAAATGGTGGTCGCTGTCACCTTCTGTTTTAGTTACCGATTTAGCTACCGATTCTTTTTATAAAAGTTTGGTCGCTAATTTGGATTTTGAATTTTTGTGACCAAATTTTCTGCGACCGATTTAGCCACCAAAATTTCAGTTGCTAATTTGGTTTCCGAATTTTGGTGACAAAATTTTCTGCGACTGATTTAGCAACCGAAATTTTGGGTTGCTAATTTGGTTTCTGAATTTCGATGACCAAATTTTCTGCGACCGATTTAGCCATCGAAATTTCGGTTGCAAATTAGTGACCACTTTATAATTCGGTCACTAAAGGCTTTGCGACTAGGGTTTTCGCTTCCATCTTTATTTGGTGGTTGTTTCGGTCGCAAATACGTTTAGCGACCGATTATAATAGTTTTTGCGACCAAATTTGGTGGTCGCTAAAAATGATTTTTTTTGTAGTGCACGTACAGTCGTACCAACACCGCGCACAACCGCCCCCACACTACCGCCACGCACAATCATACCTCGTGCACGCACCACCTCTCACCTAGTGGGTTTCCTCTGCGCCGCAACACATACCAACACTTGTCGTCGCCGCGCTCTGCAATCATGCAACAGATGCGCGAAACGCGATCCAGAATCGCCTCAAACCATGCCATCCAGACTCGCCTTTGAGCAGTTGCCGCTGCTGCGCCCTTGATTGACCTGCGCGAAGCACCTGGTCATCGCGAAGCACGATCTGGCACACCGCCTCCGCCCCTGCGAAACCCTTGCCACCGCGCATTAAAGGCACTACGCTAATCAACATCGTTTATGCAAAGCAAGTTTAACCTCTGTCAAGTCTGCCTACGGTCTCCTTAAGGGAACGAGAGAAAAGGAAAATTCACGGTTGTACAACTTCTTCCGGAGGATTAAGGCTTTTGCTTTAGCTCATGTCACAGCCTAGAGGGTGAATGAAAACAAGATAGCCTCTAAGGTCAATTTGGAGAGACAAAAGATTTAGGTTGTGAGCAACCTTTGTTGCTTGTGTGAGGGAGAAAGGAGTTTCTTGGCTAGTTTGGAATCTTTGCTATGCTTAGGAGTGAGTTTGGAAGATCTTCTTAACCATGTTTCAAATTTCATGCAGTTTAAAATTCTTGATGCGCCTACATCTGTTCATTTAATTTTGGATAATGTTTGGATTGCGTTGGTAAGTGAGTTGGATACATAGGAATAAATTTATTTTTAATGGTGGAGTGGTTGATCATTTTGAAATTTTCTTCTTGGTACAGTTAAAAGTTTGGTCTTGAATTTTCTCAAAGATATCATTAGTGAGTTTCTCCTTCTCTGATTGGTGTCTAGAACCTCTGGTATGTATGCACTCGATTAAAAGTTGCTTATAGGGTGGTCGAGTTGTTTCTTGATTTTGCCGTTGTCTAGCTGGTAACTTTGGAGTAGGTAGTTGGAGGTAACTTTGTTGTTTTTGTTTTTATTTGGAGAGAGGGCATTTTGTCACTTTTGTTCTGTATAAAGGTTGCACCACCCCTTAAACAAGTCATATTCATTTTATTTTTTCTTGTTGATAAAAAAAACCTTGTTTAAAAATATCTTTATTATCATGGAGTGAAACCATTTTAGTTGTAATTTAGTTTATACTTTTCACATCAACATACTTTGGTTTCAGATTGCAGCATAAACATGAATACAAATAAAATGATTACTAATTTACATGTCATTAAGTTGTTTATTCTTTTTTGTATTTTATTTTTTAATCTTCATATATATACCCATGAAACAATCTAATTTAAATAAATTGGGTTGAGATTGTTTGTAAATGGATTAAATTTAATCCAACCTAGCTAATATATTTTATTTATGTCGAGTGACGATTTCTATACATTAAAATTGATATTAACCTGATGAAAAATTATTAAATAATACTAATAGTTATTTCATTAAATTATTCAATGTTTCAAATATTAAATAATATAGTATATTTGGTAGAAGAATGTTCTAAAAACCTAAAAAGCTGTTTTGAAATTACAAAAGTCTAAAAGAATATTTAAAACACATTACTTAGGCAACTACTTCGTCCAATTTTATATGAAATACCAAAAAATAAATGGAGATGTGCGAAAAAATATACTCATGAAACTTTTTTTAAATATATTTTTCATTTAATGTTAACATATTTAATTTTCTATTTTAAATTATTGGGCTTTGTTTCTTTGGCCCAACTTTCTTTTTCTATTTTGGTTAGGTCTTAATCTTTCTCTTATATATACATCATGTATTTTTATATTTAGTTTTCTCTACAAGTAGGGTTTATTAAAACCTTTTTTTTCCATTACGATTACGTATAATTACGTACACTACATTAAAGCATCACATCAGGCAAGGAATATTCATCATCTTCATTTACTGTAATATTTACATTTTTAAAATAACTTTCTGAATTATGAAAACTATTTTTATATATGAATTTTCTGAAAGCATGTTGTGAGGAATACAAAAGTTACAACTTAGTCCTAACAAATAGTGAGAAGTGAAATTTCAACAAGATATAATGTAAAATTTCTGTAAAATAAAAGAATTATCGAAATAAAAAAGTTGTAAATGATGAAGATGATAATGAAAAAGAGAGTGATTTTCTTGTGTGAGTAGAATACTTTAATGAAGGTTTTACTCTTTTTTCTTCTCGGTGATCTCTTTTTTGATTTGTTACTTATTGAATGTTACATCGAAATTCTCAAATGGTATTAATATGGGGTAAACTCTTGACTTTATGTTTATATTTTTTATAGTAGATTTGATGTAAGTGTGTATGAGATAAGTTTGACTTAAATTATTGTGTTTAGTTTGAAGAATTATATAGGATGCAGGAAGTGTGTTAAAAAGAAAAGATATTTTATAAGAAAAAGAGTCACTTGAGTTTTATTTAAACATAAGGATAAGGATAAGGAAAGGGTGATGAAGGGTTTAGGGTTTCATTAGAACCGTGTGGAAGAAGGAGTGGAAAAGAAAGACGGAAAACACTAAAACAAAATGAAAAGAATAACATTTTTTTTAATAAGTAAAGAATAAATAAAATAAAATGAGACATTTTAGGGGTGTCCCAACTCTTATACAAAACCCCAAAATCAAGTTTTCTAGTACCCTGCCAACTAGGAATCCAACAAACATTGCACTACAGATCAAAGATAAATTCCAGATAAGGTACATAAACCCAACAAACACATTTACCTCACCCCACCAAATATGTCACACACTCAATCAAGGACATACATCCAACAACTAAAAACATCTAACTAAAACAAAATCTTTGGCAACAGGTTGAAGTACCATATCCAAGTGACAAGCACAACAAACCAATACAATACAACATCTAAACAACTAATCCATATCTTTGTAGCAGGCTGAGATATACCAAAGAACCAAATACTAACATCAACAACCCGATCCTACGAGGAGGATGCGTACATCAGGAAAACCCGCAAAAAACATTTAACAGCTTCCCAAACTGGCCACACCAGTAACCAAAAAGAGTCACATATCCATCTGCCTCAGCTCAAACATCATAAAGAATCCAATACCAAACCGATAACCATGCATATAGTCACTTCCTTTATCGCAGTTCAGACACCAATCCTACCCTACCAAAAAGAAAAGACCAAGACAACCTGCACAAACATACAATACCTTCCAAACCTCAATCCAACCATGCCAGACAGGATTTACCGATGAGACCTGCACAAAAACCACACCACGACTACCAGGACGGGAAACAAAACGTTAGTTAAATAAAACAAGGAATCAGTCTTTCAAATACCTCATACAACAGAGAGGTTCCAAACACTAGTCGGAGTAAGAGAAGACAACCAATTTTTCTTTTACTGTGACCCAAGACCAAGTCTTCCTTTGTGCCACGGTAAAGACCTCCACTAGATCCACTCGCCCATTCTCAAACACAACCCTATTCCTATGGTTCCAAATTTCACTCTTGATACCTACCCAAATACCCCCCCAACACCTGGTAACTGCATGGTTCAAGCCTATAGGTTTGAACAACCTAAAGTTCATTTGTGGGTCACGATGTATCACCGAGATGAACCCCAACCACTCTAGACACATACCCCAAATTCTCCAAGAAATTCTACATTCAAAAAATAAGTGTCTTACCGACTCTTCTTCCGCACCACACAAAGGGCACCGATCACTCATCAAAGTTATGCCACGTCTCGAGAGATTGTCCTTCGTGGAAATGGCATTACATATCACCCTCCAAGCCAACAATTGTGCCGAGGGTAATGTCTTTAGAGTCCAAAAACTCACGAATAAAACCTCATCCACTACAGACGTCTACCCCATGAGACACTTATAAGCTGCTTTCCCAGAGAAATCCATGTTATCTACGTCCCTCCGGATCCATTTATCGGGTTTAACTCCACCCTATCTTGTTAACCTTTTGTTATCCACCAACTGCATCAGAAGAACAACCAAACTGGATTCCCACTCAAAAAGATTCCTTCTCCACCGCAACTTCCACGACCAAATATTATTATTCCAAACCCCAACTTGAGAAAGAGTACAATCAGTATCTAAGGAGATTGAAAAGAGCCTAGGGAACTTATGTAGTAGAGGAATGTTTTCCAACCAATTATCCTCCCAAAACCTGATTTCTTTCCCATCCCATACTTCCCACCGACCTCTGCCTTCAAAATCATTACCCCACCCCTCTAAGTACCATACCTTCCTAAGGTCTCTCCACCACAACGACTCCTTACAAAACTGACCTTGAGATTTTAATCCCCTCCACCCACCATACTTAGACACTAGAATATCCTTCCAAAAACTTCTCTCTTCAGACTTAAGTCTCCAAATCCATTTCCCTAGAAGAGCCAAGTTAAACTTTTCTATGTCAATGACCCCTAAACCGCCTTTATCTTTCGATTGACATATCTTATCCCACGCCACCCAAGCAATTTTCCTTTTCTCTGACCCCCAATCCCACAAAAAGTTTTTTGTATCCTTTTCACTTCCCTCATCACAGTCATCGGCATACAAAATAAGGAGACATAGAAGAGTGGTAAGGACGTAAGTACCGATTTGATAAGGCATACTCTGCCAGCCAAAGAGAGAGATTTCCCTTTCCACGCGCTCAACCTATTTTGTAACTTATTAAGCATACCTTCCCAAAAAGCACACCTCTTATGATTCCCACCTACCATCACCCCCAAGTAACTGAAAGGTGCCTTCATAATGTCACAATTAAGGATAGAGGCAAAAATCATCGTCTGATTCATATTCACTCCCACTCCACCAACCTTACTCTTGGAATAGTTAACCTTA
>Ga0123342_1005804_pt1 | contig 17616 bp, 12 predicted proteins | sample Turbeawhitnodule_FD_89960 | JGI IMG/M metagenome (GOLD analysis project Ga0123342, IMG submission 89960) | Root nodule microbial communities of legume samples collected from Mexico - Turtle bean Mexico white nodule | ecosystem: Host-associated > Plants > Roots > Nodule | place: Mexico: Nepantla...
AAAAATTGCATGTAATAGTGTGACTACTATTAAGACTATGAAGACTAGGGTTTTCATTAAACATTGCCTAAAAGATTTTTAAAACCAATCAAGATTTTGAAAGAGAACAGAAAAAAAATAAAATAACCAAGAACAACAAAGAGGGAAATAAAAATCAGAGAGAAGCACAGCAGAACTCTTCATTCGAAGAGCTCTTATACCATATTACAGTAAATGAAGATGAATATTCCTTGTCTGATGTGATGCTTTAATGTAGCGTACGTAATCGCACGTAAAGAAAGAGAGGTTTTGATGAACCCTAATTGTAGAGAAAAATAAATATAAAAGAAACTTTTATTCACTTGTATATTAGAGAGTAAAATACATGGTGTATATATATAAGAAAAAGATTAAGACCTAGCTGAAACAGAAAAGGAAAGTTGGGTCAAACAAACAAAGCCCAATAATTTAAAATAGAAAATTAAATATATTAACAGTTTTCGCCCTTCAACATTTTATATTCTTTCAAATAATTGATATAAATATTAGATAATTTATAAAAAAATATTTACATGTATAAGTATTTATTTTCAATTTTAAACAACAACAAAAATGTGGGATTTAAAAAAAAAAATTATACAATATAATAATACAATTAAGTAATTTTTCTATTCGACAAAGTGATTTAACTAAGTTGGTTTTACATGGTGCTAGGCGTTATAAATTCATTGACAAGTGTTCAATTATAAAGTTTGCGTCTGAAAGATAAAAAGAGTAACTACACTGAACTAAAGAGGTTTCGAACCAAAGTAAATCTTAGACCTTTTGAAGGCAATTTCTTCCTGCACCCCCACAAGGTTGCGTAAAGACAAAACTGTCTGTATATAAATTGTACTTTTTTATTATGGATTATGAAATCCAGTAAATTTTCGAATTGGCGCATCCGGTAATCTTCAGGATTGATGCTTCCGCTAGTACATGAATGATAGTGTTAATCCAAAATAAAAAATACAAAACATTCATAATTGAAAAAACATTCTCTATCCGCCAATCCGTAATTCAAAATATGCATTCTGGATTCACAAATTCATAATTGAAAAAAATCATTATGGATCCACCAATCCATAATAGAAATTAGGCTTCCAGATTTAGCAATCTGAAAATCAATAATTTATGCAAACTTTGCTTCCGGAACACCCCCTCATCCGGAATGCAATTCACTTCCGGATTGATGAATCCGTAACACACTCCCAAATCCAGAAATTGTGGGGGTTAGTTTTGGAATTTACAAAATTATGGGGGTGCAGGAAGAAAAATGTAGGGGTGCAGGAAGAAACTGCCCCTTTTGAATCTCCGTCTTTGTGGGTTTGGTTTTTCTTCTTGCACCTTCATGGTTTCTTCTTGTGGCACCCCATACTTCTTAATATATTAAAAATATTTTTTTATTGATTTTTTTTCAAAATAAGTTATCCCAAAAACTCTGAATTATAGAATTCAGAAGGTGTTTATGAATTGAAAATACCTTACTATTCTATAATCCAAAATGAATTTAAAATATATATATATTCTCAATTATAAAATAGAACAACATGTGTGCTTACGTTAATAGACTAAGTTGTTGCCTTCTTCATAATGTTGTTTCCAGTGAAGATAATAGAACTCAAGGTGAGTTAGCAATGTACATGGCTTTATCTCAACCACTTACACTCTATTAACGTTTTGTCCTTCATTTGCAGATGCAGACCAAACACACAATTCAATTTTGTCTAGTTTCGCAAAAATTCATGACAAGACAACGACCAATTTGGGATCATTTTTTACTCAAGTCAAACTTAAAGATAAATTTAGTATGTTTGTTTAATAAAAAAAAGTTTGTGCATGTAATATGTAATTTAACAAGAATGTATTCACAGTAAAAAAAAATATTTAATCAGTAGTTATTGTGTTGTGTATTATTTACTTTTTTAAAACACATTTGGGATTTGTTTTACAAGTTTATGATGTACGAATATTTAACTAGCGGTTACATAGTACAAAAACATGTAGAAATAAAGATAACAATTAAAATGTGAAGAAGAAATGCAAGTCATAATACTTTTTTCATAATATCATGATAAATCAAATTAGAATTGTGTTTTCTACCAATAGATCGAGGTTTTTAGTCGAAAGGTTAATGTTTAATATTTATAGATGGGTTGAATTCTTAAGACATTAATGAGTCAAAAGACATACTTAAAGATACTTGGGTAAATATCTCAATATAACTGAGAGATACACTCTCATGATTTCAGAAAACCACTAGATAATAAATTGGTTATCTAGCCCACATAAGTGGAGATCAAAGTCAACCTATAAAATAGGACTCCTAAAGGGAGAAAAAGTACGTTTTTGATATCCTAGGAGAACACACCAAATATATTAGCGCTGACTTGACGTCGGAGTGCAATCGTAAGTACCCGACCGGTACTAACACATCAGCAAATTGTGTATCCAATAGAGATGTATTACCTAGGTCCCATCATCCACTCAGGTACAATTTTAGTTTAAAAATGAGCATGTTACATTTACTTTAAAAAAAAATAGGGAATAAAAACATTGAAAGTGAAAGACCAAAAGAAGAATGGTGATACTAGGTTAATTAAAAGGAATGTTAGAAATTTGTATACTTACGTAACAATAAATTAGATTTTAGAAAACCAAAACACTACGCACACATATTTTCATTAATTATCAGTTAGTTATCTGATTTCCTTAATATTTCACTTTAATTAGTTTGATTATTTAATTAATGATTTCATTAATATTATAAATGATTTTTATATTATTAATCAATAAAAGATAAACACATAATAAATTTGTTGATTTTTATTAAAAAAAACTACAGTCACATTTAACATGTTTTTTTTGTGTGTGATTAATAGTGTACATTTTTTGTTATTGTTAATAATGCATAAAGATTCAATTCGAATATTTTCTTTAGAAAATTGCAAGGACGGGCTCGAAATTTGTACCCAAAAAAAACACATGCACCCCAAAAACAAAAATTGCCCCTTTGGTGCGTCTAAGGACAGTGATGGATCTCTGATTTATGCAGTTATAAGTTTTGAATAAAATCCCACCCACAAAAATTACACTATTTCATTATTCATTTTAATGAGATAAGTTGGAAAACAAATAATAAAAAAGAAAAATATTGACGTCATCAAACGAAATCTTCCTGTACACCTAATAATTAATATCCATAATAATTCATATCCTGAGACTTAAAATAATTTATATGCCCTTAAAAACAGACAGTATATTAATTTTAAGACAAATTCTACCTCCGCTTAATATCTCTTATGAAACTTCGTATAAATCATATTAATTATTAATTATAAAAAGTCGGTTTTAAGTTTTTCAAAAAAAATTAAATGAAACATAATTTTATATTTTTAAATAATTTTTATATTTTGTATTTTTTACTTTCTTTTTAGTTACAATACTTTTGTTCTTTTTTACTCTAGTAATAGATAGGACAATTTTATCACCTGACATGATTTATCCAATTTTTTTTTAGGATTTGAGTTTTTTTAGTTAAATTTTTTTCTTTAGGTGATATTTAAAAATCCTATTAAGAAAATAATTATTCCTAAACTATTGATGGTTTTATGAAGTTGATTTTTATTGTAATATGAAACAAATTGTGAACTTTGGAACTAAAAGTTTATTCTACAGTATGAAGATAGTGTTTTTTCTAGTTTTATAATTCAGTTTTACATCTTCCTGTTTTTTATAGATTTTGTAATTTTTTAATTATACAGTAAGTGAAACACGTCCGTTATTATTAAAAACACCACAAAACATATTTCAATCATCAAAATTCATCATTAGTCATCACAAACAATCACCACTAATTAAAAATAAATAAATAAAACACCACACTCTTCACCATACTCAAAAGAGTATTGTAGAATTAAAAGAAAATATAAAGATAAAAAATGAAAATAAATTTACCTAATTTTAATAATATTACTTGAACAGCTTGGCATAAAAAATATTAAAAATACTATAAAAAAAATAATACAAGTATTTATAATTACTTGTAGGTTCGAAAATTGTAAGAACGTATTTATGTTTGAATTTAATTTAAGGGGATGTTTGGAGAAGATTGGGTAGCGTGGGATGTTAGGAATGGTGGATGTCACCATCTCACGTATTGCTAAGGCTAAACTCAAAAGAAAAGGCCAAAAGAAAGATAAGGAAGCTTGAGTGAAGGACGTTCTCAAATATTTTAATCATTTTTTCTCAACTTAATCCAACTCTTATCTATAGCTCCTTATTCTCACCATAAAATATTACGCATTATTACGTAGTAATCCATTAATAATAATATTTGTGGTCCTCACTTCCTACATCCCATCAAATATCGCCCAGTTATTCCAGATTCGCCTACGGATTCCATTTTAAGCAAAAAGTGAAATAAAAATGGACATCAAATATTATTAAACTCTAATTTTTCGTCACCCCTTGATATAATCCATTTTTCATCATTATCATCCTACACTTCACACTTTAATACTGTTATGAACATGATATATGCAGACAATTCATAGTGAAAATTAGAAACAAAAAGAATTTTCATTATTTTTGTTAGAAAGTCAATTTTAAATTTAATTTAATTTTATAAAATTAATTATTTTTAAAGTGAAGTTTATATATTATAAGAATATAAATTTATACGTTAGATTATATATTAATGGATGATTTGATAAATAATCTAATTATGAATAAGATAAATTTTAATCAAATATCATTTTAAAAATTAATTTTTAAATTTAATTCAATTTTATAAAATATTTTTAAAATAAATTTTGTACCTACTATTAAAAAGTTTTTATATATAATTTGTGTAAGATCTTTAACAATTTTAAATATTTAATTAGAAATAAAAAATTAATTATGAAAATGAGAAAATTTATGAAATTTTGTATATAATGATAATGATAATCACGTGGATACATATTATAAAATATCCACAAGTGTAATGATTTACTATTAATATGAATACTTTATTTTATTTTAGATTAATAAATTAACGAGATGATAAGTATACTTTAATTATATGAAATTGATTGTTCTTTGTCCTCGGTTTAGGTTACATTAACTTCATACCACCAGTTCAATTTCCAAATTCATTAAAGAAAAATACTATTAATTCTTTAAATGAATCTTAAGATAAATTACCATATATTTTTTTAAATAATTAATAGAAAAAAAATTATAAAATAAAAACTAATTTTTAAAATAAAAAATAATTAAACGTTATAATGAGTAAATTATAGACTATTTTATAAATTAAAAAAATTAGTTTTTAAATTAGTTTCTATTATTGTTAAATAGTTTTTAAATTGATATATAATTAGAAACCAAGATTTTTGTTACCAAAAATCTAAATAATTTGTAGTTAGAACTTTGATAACTACTTATATACCAATTTAGAAACTATTTAACAATAATATAAACTAATTTTAAAATCAATTCTTTTTAATCTCTAAAATAGTCTTTAATTTAGTTATTATAATAATTAATTATTTTTTATTTATAAAAATAGATTTTCTATTTATTTTCTTGTAGTGACAATAAAATTATTTTCATAGGCTCTCACAGTTGAAATATCTTAACCTTGAGTATAATTTTTGCTGTTCAGTAATAACTGAATAATTTTGGAGAATAAGAAATTGAAGCATCAAAATTATGTCTACTAATATAAGATTGGTGAAAATTTTAATACCAACATTGTGTTGGGATGAAATTTAGGTATATCGAAATTTTTAGCGAATTTTACATTTCATTTGTCAAAAATAATTTTGATATATATGTATAATTAAGTGAAGAAAATATGACTAAATCAGGATAAATTTGTGAGAAAAATATATTAAACTTTCCAAAAAAAAATGTTAAACTTTCAAAAGATATTCCACTTAAATTTTTTATTATTAATTATTTTTTAAAATAATTATATATATTGATATTGATGTAGAGGAGAGAAAATAAACTATAATAATATACCTTATGAGACACATTCTATAAAAAGATATTAATTAATCTAAAGTAAATAAAAAGTTTAAATTAAGAAAAAGTTATTTCAGATATTGTTTGTAGTAAGTAAATTTTTAAGCCTAAATTAGATTCATAAAATTTTGGTTTGTATAAAGATGTTGGCATACATCTATACTTTTGTTAGCTTTTTCGTGTACACAAGTTTCTTTTAATTTTACTCTTATTTAATATATCTCATTTTATTAATATATCTCATTTTATTATTACAGTGGATTATTTTGTTATTTCATATAAATTACTTAAAAAATAATTATTTTTTAATTTAATATTAATGTAGAATTTTTATAGGCAAACTAAATCCTCACTCTTTCCTCACTCTCACACGTTCTACACGAAATTTCACGTATAAAATAAAATAACTTTCATTTTCAATCACTCTCTTCACCCCATTTCAAGCAACTATATATTTTGGTAAAACCATTATTCTTTTGTATCTACTATCAAGTCAATCTTAGCTTTAACATGAACATTATTACACTTTAAGATTCCAAAACTATCAATGGAAAAAGAAAAACAACTTAAAAAAAAAGAAAAAAAAAGTTGTTTAATCAATTTATATTTTTTTTACATATTATTTTTTATTTTTCATTTTCAATTCATCCAAAATCATTTTTTTTATGTATATTTAATTTCTATCATTATGAAAATTGAGTAAAAAAAATACGAATAGAACATAATTTTACCTATATTTTCGCTAATTTATAATAAATGAAATATCTTAAATTTTTGTTGGGATCTTCAATAATTTTTTTAATATTTTTTATTAAAAGTAGTATCTTTAATTTATATATATTGTGTCTCGAGAAATTCAATGAAAATAACGTTATATCTATACAAAAAATGTAAATAAAAATGAAATTTTGGAAAAGAAAAAGAAAAAGAAATAGAGTCTTTATAAGGCGGTAAGACTCGCGATTGCCACACGAAATGAAATAGCGTTGCCATTCTCCTAATCTCATTCTCATCCTCTTCTTTCGTCTCTCACTCTCATCCGTTACCATGGATCCCTACAAGGTATTGCTATTCACTGTTCTCTTCTTTTATTGCCTAATGTTTTCCGATTCCACCATTAGTAAACTCTCCAAATCTTCTTCGTTTTCTCCGTTTCTTTTATCTCAACGTGTTCAATTTTTTATTGTTAATTAAAACTTGTGATCTCTTTGAAATTTGAGCTTCGTGGAGCAACTACTGTTGTGTGAATCGATTATTAGACTCTGTTTGCTTACTGGTGTTTTTTGTGATGCAGCACCGGCCATCCAGCGCTTTCAATTCTCCCTTCTGGACTACAAATTCTGGTGCTCCTGTTTATAACAACAACTCCTCTTTAACTGTTGGAGCTAGAGGTATCGATCCTAGCTGAAATTGTTGCATAATCACGCATTTGAGTGATTTCTTGTTTGCTAAAATTGTTCAACTTTCCCTTGTTTTGATGCCAGCGAAGTAGAATCCTCTTAAATAATATAATTTTGTGGGCTTTATTGTGCTTTGTAAGGTCTATTAGTGCAGGACATGTGGACCATGTGATTGACTATGTGTAGACTATAGCTGACTCTGGTTTTTGTAGTTAGTTACTACCCTTGGTAATTACAGTTCACTGAATATTCAGAATGCAACATCTAAGCCATGTTCAGAAAAAAACATTTCAATAAGCATGTATGGGTGGAAAAAGGAAAAATATTGTTTTTAGTTCTTGAATATTCCGTTGAACGCGATCAAGGTCCATGTACGTTTCTATCTGGTCTTCGAACTTTAAAAAAAAATTGAATTTAGATTCTCCTAACTTTAGAAAAATGATGAATTTTAGAACGGAGGAACTAAAATCTATGTAGGACTAAATTCATCAATTTTTGAAAATATTGGGATGTTAATCATGTTTAACAAAAGTAGGCTAAAATCCTTTTTTCCCCGAAAAAAGAGATTTTTTTTTTGGCTTAGATTAGTTTATACATTAACTAATTTGTAAAAGTGCTATCATTTAGTTTCTCCAAGAGTTGATTTTATTTTATGCATAAGTTAATTTGAGTTTTGTGGGAGAAACTTCTTTAGTTTTCCTTCATATTTTTTTCCTTATTAGGATTCATGAAAAAGTTTATCGAAATAGAATCGTACTAGCATGTATTCATTCTTTGCCCTATTTCTATCATAGAGATTGTATATGTCTATGTGTAGTTTAATCTTTGATTTCACTTATCTATGTTGCAACATGGTAGTTACAGTTACGTGGAAAAATATTATGAGTCTTTTATTTGCGGAGGAATATGGCGGTCAATTCCAGTTTTTTCTTTTCCTATACTTTTGCGAGGGTGCCAATTGGATGGTGGCTTATTATGTGTTTGTCACACTGTTGAATAGCTGGATTGAATTCGGATGAATATTATTTAATCAGAAAAGAGGAAATTTATGTTATTTTATCCATTTTGGCAGGTCCAATTCTCCTGGAGGATTATCATCTTGTGGAAAAGCTTGCAAACTTTGACAGGGAACGGATCCCAGAACGTGTTGTCCATGCCAGGGGAGCTAGTGCAAAGGGTTTCTTTGAGGTCACACATGACGTTTCTCACCTGACATGTGCAGATTTCCTTCGAGCTCCTGGAGTTCAGACACCAGTAATTGTCCGTTTTTCAACTGTCATCCATGAGCGTGGTAGCCCTGAAACTTTGAGGGACCCTCGAGGTTTTGCTGTGAAATTTTACACCAGAGAGGTATTGATTAATGAACGTATTGCATGTTTTAGAACATGTTTATGAAATTTTTTCCAAAACATTTCAGCTGCAGTTGGTGAAAAATAACCTGTTTAAAACTAAGCTCCTTGTATAGCTTAAACTCAACTTTCTTGTACAGAGACAACTAGAAGAATCAAATATTTAGTTTAACCTGTAAAGAAATCTTCACTGTAACTGAGGGTGCTAGTTGAGTATTTGAAAAGCCATAAAGTTTTAGAAAGAAGGAAATATGGCAGTAGTAGTACTTTGGTATTGTACATTATTCCAAATTTTTCCTTGTGAAACAGGGTAACTTCGATCTTGTTGGAAACAACCTTCCCGTCTTCTTTGTACGCGATGGCATGAAGTTTCCAGATATGGTCCATGCTCTTAAACCCAACCCTAAAAACCACATCCAGGAGAATTGGAGGATCCTTGACTTCTTCTCTCACTTTCCGGAAAGCCTTCACATGTTCTCCTTTTTATTTGATGATTTGGGTGTTCCACAAGATTACAGGCATATGGATGGTTTTGGAGTTAACACATATACCTTGATCAGCAAGGCTGGGAAAGCAGTGTATGTGAAATTTCACTGGAAGACCGTGAGTGGTGTGAAGTGTCTATTGGAGGAAGAGGCCATTAAGGTGGGAGGAGCCAACCATAGCCATGCCACTCAAGACCTTCATGATTCCATTGCTGCTGGTAACTATCCTGAGTGGAAACTGTTCATTCAGACAATAGATCCTGCACACGAAGACAAATTTGACTTTGACCCTCTTGATGTAACCAAAACTTGGCCCGAGGACATTATACCCTTGCAGCCTGTTGGTCGCTTGGTCCTGAATAAGAACATAGATAACTTCTTCGCCGAGAATGAGCAACTTGCATTTTGCCCTGCCATAGTGGTTCCTGGTGTATATTACTCAGATGATAAGATGCTTCAAACCAGGATATTCTCTTATGCCGATTCACAGAGGCACAGGCTTGGACCAAACTATCTGCAACTTCCTGCCAATGCTCCCAAGTGTGCTCACCACAACAATCACCATGAAGGTTTCATGAATTTCATCCACAGGGATGAGGAGGTAACTTAAGGTTTTAATTCTTATATTTTCTTATTTGTTTCCTGCATGAGAAGCCGGTTGCCTTGTTAACTACATTATTGCTGTTAATTCACGCACATTCTGATTGGGTGATATTGCTATCAATTCTGTAGTTATTATTACATTTTTTTTTCTTGGGACTAAACCTTGCCAATTTATAGGTCAATTACTTCCCTTCGAGGTATGATTCTGTTCGTCATGCAGAAAGTTTCCCCATACCTCCTGCTATCTGCTCTGGAAGGCGTGAAAAGGTTAGATTTTATCAAAGGAATCCACCTGCCATGGGTTTCGGTTTTGATTGCGTAGTTCCTTTCAGTTTTTGTTTTTCTAAGAAACCAAATTACACATTTTATAATTCTAATAAAAATTTCTGAAAATTCAAACTTCAAAGCATTAGTCAAAACGTGTATTCCTTTGATATGCTTTTCTATTCTAATCTGTTAGACAAAATACTGTTGCTGAGCAAATATATAAAATTGATCCGACGAGAAAGGAAACAAATAAGTGGACCCATAGCATTGTTAAATGTTTCTTCATTGTAGAAGAAACAAATCACACATTGCTTTTGGATAGAAGAGATTAATGCTCTATAAACAAATGACAAGATTTTGAAAAACAATAAATAGCTCTGGTCAAAACTATTGAAATGCTGCCGATATTAGTTAGTGCAAGAATGTATGAACAGCTCTACTCCTTAATGCAGTGTGGAATTGAGAAGGAGAACAACTTCAAGCAGGCTGGAGAGAGATTCCGATCTTGGGCACCTGACAGGTTCCTGTTATAAACTACTGATATGTTCAATAGGAAATATGTTTGGTGATGTCTGATGTCGGGTTTTCTCTTCTGTGCAGGCAAGATAGATTTATCCGCCGATGGGTTGATGCTTTATCTGACCCACGTGTCACCCATGAAATCCGCAGCGTCTGGATATCATACTGGTCTCAGGTGAGATAATGAGATTTAGATTTTAGGCATGTTAATTTATCAGTACTGGGTATGGTTTGCTCACATGATGTTCTTTTCTTGGAATTGTGATGCAGGCTGACCGTTCTCTTGGCCAAAAGATAGCATCTCATCTGAACATGAGGCCAAACATTTAATGTTGTTGCCAACCCCAGAATGATTGCGAGAGTTGCGGTCGTGTAAAGAGTACCATAAGGATGTCATTTTGAAACCTTTGGAAGGACTAATCCTTTTCTTGCATTATTATGTTGTATAACTCATTGGATTCCATGCATGCAACTCGTTGAGCTATCTCGATGCCGTTTGTGTGTTAGTATTTATTTACCTTATCGGCATGTTTCCCTGCTATTGTTGTGGACTATGTGTTCCTCCTTGTTATTCTATTAAGAAAGTATTAAATAAAAACAGTAACGATAATTTGAAATTATTCTAAACTTTTATTACCATATATACATCTAAGCACATATGATTCAATTGTTAGAGATAGTCTGACATGATCGGCTGGAAATTTAGATTAGAAACGCAATGGGTCCAATGAAGCTGCTTCATATTATTGTTTTTCGGGTTTGTTCAAAAATCAAAATGAAAATCGACCAATAACATAATGTCAACATGAATTTGTAGGGTGGCTTGTGTTGATTTGAACTTCCATTCTTCCTATCATTTAACATGTATGGCTTTAGTTTCTACAATCTCTTGGAGAAACTGATTGAAGGAATAATAGTTATAAAGTATGGCTTTAGTTTCTACAATCTCTTGGAGAAACTGATTGAAGGAATAATAGTTATAAAAGTTGTAGAATCTAATTGAACAAAATAAGAAATAAGAGAACTGATGTATTTTATTTGATTTAATTCAACAAAATATATATATATATATATATATATATATATATATGTATAAATAAAATTATAACTATGAGCAATAACTAACCACTAATACAATACTAACAATCTTGTAAACACTTCACTTTCAATACCACTACTAACAATCCTGTAAACACTTTCAATACCACTAGATCACTAAGCACTACTGTAAACAATTTAAGACTAATTCAAACTTTAATAAAATATGAATTAACAACCAACATCCTTTCTTAATTTTAATTTGAAACAACCTTCATGCTCAACATATCTCTTAACTTGATAAAAACATTGATCTTTAATGACTTAGTGAAAATATCAGCAATCTGATCTTCTGATCTGTAGTATTCTAATTTGATCATGTTCTTCCCAACTTGGTCTCGCAGGAAGTGATATCGAATATCAATGTGTTTACTTCTTTGATGAAAAACCGGATTCTTTGCAAGATTAATTGCAGAGACATTGTCCACATAAATCTTGATTGGAACATCTAGATTAAAATCAATTTGAGTCATGATATTGTTGAGCCAAACTGATTGACAAACACTTGTTGTTGCTACATACTCAGCTTCGCAAGTAGATACTACTGTTTCTTTGATGATCACAAGCAAACAGTCTTTTCGATCATAAAACAATGACTACTTGTGTTCTTCCTCTCGTCTGAATCTCCACCCAATCATTGTTTGAGTATCCAACGATCTCAATCTTTTTAAATAAAGGATAAAATAAACCAAAAGTATTTTAGTACCTTTGATGTAACGTATAACTCTCTTTACAACTTGTAAATGAACTTGTCGAGGTGCTTCATGTATCAACTGACCAATTCTACAACATAACATATGTCGGGTCTAGTACACGTGAGATATCTACAACAATCTGCTTAAAGTATGTTGCATATATAGTTCGCTCGTTACCTTCCTTTGTAAGTTTAATTCTAGTTTCAATTGGAGTCTTAACTGAGTTTGAATCCTCCATCTTAAACTTCTTTAAAAACTCAACAGTAAATTACTTCTGATGAATGAAAATTTCATCGTCTCCTTGGATGACTTCAATGTCCAAAAAGTAAGACATAAGATTAAGATCAGTCATTTCAAATTCCTTCATCATGATATGCTTGAAGTTAATCATTTTGAGATTACTTCTTGTAAAAATTACATCATCAACATAAAGACATAAAATTAACAAATCTCCATAATCATTAGTCTTTACATCAATACCATGATCTTATGCACATTTTTTAAATCCAGTGGCATGAAGAAATGAATCAATCCTTTTGTTCCAAGTTCTTGGTGCCTGTTTAAGATCACATAAAGCCTTAGTTAGTTTGTACACCTTCTCCTCTTTGCCAGATTGTATGAAATTCGACGACTACTTTACATAAACCTCTTCATCAAGTGGGTCGTTTAAAAACGCAAACTTGACGTTAATTTGGTGAATTTTCTATTTTCTTTGTGTAGTTAAAGCAATGATTAATCTCATTGTTTCCATTCAAGCTATAGGAGAAAATATTTCTTCATAATCATAGCCTTCTCTTTGCTCGAATCCCTTTGCCACTAACCTTGCTTTGTATCTATCAATCTTACTATTTGCTTTCGCTTTAATCTTGTACACTTTCAAGATTACGAAGTAAATCTTGATGATGAGTTGATGACAATGGAGAATTGGTTCACTTTGCTTTTCTTGCAGATTCAAAACTCGTGAGACTTGCAGATGTCATTCAACACCCCAAAAGACAAAAGGCTGCGATTGAGAAAAACAATACATGGCAACTTACTGATCTTCCAAAAGGACACAAAGCAATTGATGTGAATTGTCTACCCAATTATCAGTCCCTATTCTTGATGGAAAAAATTACAATCGTTGGTGCGTGCAGATGAGAGTTTTGTTTGATTATCATGAGTTATGGGATGTCATTGAAAGTGGAGTGTCTGCATTAGCTGCTAATGCAATTGAGGCGCAACGAGTAGCGCTTCGTGACCAAAAGAAGAAGGAAAAGAAGGATTTGTATCTCATCCATCAAGGGATGAATGACGAGACGTTTGAGCAGATAGAAAGAGCAACAACTGCAAATGAGGCTTGAACCGCGTTTTGTCAACCAATTATAAAGGTGATGACAAGATCAAGAGGGTGCGTCTTCAAACTTTAAGACGCCAATATGAACTGTTGCAGATGGAAACCACAAAGACTGTTGATGTCTATATAAATAGAATTCTTTGCGTGACAAATCAAGATGAAGACCAATGGTGAAACACATTCAGAGCAGGCAAAGGTGGAGAAGATTTTGAGGTTTTTAACTCCCAGATTTGAACATGTTGCCGCAATTGAAGAGGCCAATGACCTTTCAACAATAATAGTAAGGTTATTGTCTGGTTCTCTACGAGCGCATAGTAAGATTGAAAAACCAATTGAATAGGTTACAAGCACAAGCTTCAATTGGTAGCTCCTATCATAAACACGGTAGTTCACGAGGCAGAGGACGGGGACACAGTGGTAGCTATTCCAACAAAGGACGTGGTGGCCAAAACCATGGAGGTGTTAAGCAAAATAACACTGGTTTCGATCACAATTCGAGTTCAAATAACTCTTGATGCGGAGGACGTGGTCGCGGAGGACGTAAGGGCATGCATAATAAATCAAATATGGAATGTTATAACTGCTATAAGCGCGACCATTAAGCAAATGAGTGCATATCAAAAGGTGATAATTATGCTGCCAATTGTTCTCAAGAAGACCGTAATCATGAATAAGATGAAAATGATCATGCAGTACTAATGGTAGCCACTACAAATGAAACTCCAAATAATCAGACTTGGTATTTGGATACAGGTTGCACAAATCATATGTGTGGTCAGAAGGAGCTGTTTGCAGGTTCGTTCTAGTGACTGGAAAAAGGGCGAATTCTTATCACATTGAAGAATGGTGATCACAAGTATATCTATAATGTTTTCTATGTACCTGATATGAAAAGTAATTTGTTGAGTATGGGACAGTTGGCCGAAAAGGGTTACGTGATGCACATAGTTGAAAATCTATTCTCAATTTTTGATAAAGAAGGTAGTTTGATTCTTAAAACCTTTTTATCAAAAAAGCGCATGTTTCCATTAGATTTTAATATGGGTGATTTCAAGTTCTTGAATGCAATAGTGAATAATGAATCATGGTTATGACATTTATGGTTTGGGCACTTAAATTTTCAGAATTTCGAAAATCTCTCCAAACGAAATTTAGTGAATGACTTACCCCATATTCGCCACCCTGATCAATTGTGTGAGTCTTGCATTTTTGGAAAGAATCACAGGATACCATTTGTTAAAGAGTCTTGGCGTGCGAAATTCCTTTGGAGCTTGTTCATACAGATGTTTATGACCCAATGAACATATCATTAATTAGAGGCAATAAGTAACCTTTATTGATGATTTTTCAAGGAAAATCTGGATTTATCTATTGAAAAGCAAGGATGAGGTATTTCACTGCTTTAAAATATTTAGAGCATTTGTTGAAAGATAGAGTGGCAGACTAATTAAGATGGTGCGTAGTGATGGATGGGGTGAGTACAAGTCTAATGAGTTCAAGAAACACTGTGAAGAACTTGGGTTGCACCATAACATAACATGTCCATACACACCATAACATAACATGGCGAGGAGCATGCTTAAAGCGAAAGGTATGCCAAATAATTTTTGGGTTGAGGCTGTAACATGTGCGATATATTTGATAAACAGATCACCCACTTGGAGTGTTCCTAACACAACTCCGATTAAGGCATGGAGCGGATTCAAACCCAATGTTCAACACTTAAGGTATTTGGGTCAATTACTTATGCTCATGTCCCCAAGGCAGCAAGATCAAAGTTGGATGATAAGGTAAGTGAAAACCATTTTCATTGGATATAAGCATGAAGGATACAAACTGTACAATCCAATGACAAAGAAGCTGATTGTCTGTCGCGATGTTACATTTGCCGAAGATGGGGAATGACAATGGAATGCAACAAGTGAAATGGATTTGAAAAAATGATATATTTACATTTTAATATCAAGAATAAATTTATAAACTTACATTTTACACTTTAAAAATCATTTTTAAATTCTTTTATAATATCACATTACTTACAAATTTCGATAAAGTTATTAAAGAAATGAATAATTGTAATAGTTATATTTATGAAATGACCAATATTTTTTCATATACTGTTGTAAAGTTATATTATATTTTAAGAATATAAACGCAAAACACTCATGTTCTATGTGGATATCGCTCATAATCTTTGTATATCCCCATAGCTGAGTAAGCAAGTGCTACAAACCTTTGAGACCAGAGATAAGAGATAAGGTACCCACGGAATCTTTACATAGGTGAGAGGAAAGAAAAATTTATATAACTTTCTTCCTTGCATATTTTTCTCCAAAAACATGTTAATCCAAATAAAATTTTCTTACATCTGTGCTGTCACTTCATCGGCGAATCTAAACACATCATTACAAAAGTTATGGCATTGTTAGATTATTAGTATGTTAGTTAGACTCTGGTGCAAGTGTAATATCTTTTTTATTGTCAATCTCATATGTTACAGTTCTCTATGTTATTTCCGTTCATTTAAGCTCTATCATGCAATTCAACTTGGTATAAGCACTCCCACGATATCAATGGTCATGAGAACAAATCTTCCGTTGTACTAACTCATATGAGCTCATGTTTCTTATTTTTCTTTTACATTTCCCTCGTTTTCTAAGCAATAACTCCCATCTCTCCAATTTTTTCTTTCAAAACTTGAAATGCAGCGTTTCAATTGAAGTTAAAACATAAATTTAAAGCCCCATTGTGGAAGTCTATTCCAATTTAAATAAAAAATTATTTTAAATAACTCTTATAACCATTTTCTATTAAAGATTCTTTTATATATAGGTTTGACAAAAGTAAGATTTTCTTCACTTATATTTCATTACAAATTAACACGTGCAAATGCTAAACAATCCTTAAAAATATTGTTTATACAAGGAATTCTCTTAAAAATTTCAAACGATCCAAATTATAGTTAATACACTTACATTATATTTTATTATTAAAAACTCATGCAATGCGGTTAAACAGGTGTTATTAAAGATGCTCTAAACAATATAACATCTGATTATTCCAATATTTTCTTAGAAGAAGCTTTTAAATACAATTTTTTTAATAAATAACCAAAAACTCTAATTTTGTATCAGATGAGAGAGATATGAGTGTGTTTTTCCATGCAGTATTTTTCTTGTAATGATGTTATGTACTTGCTTCGAAAAAATAAGTTGTGTAGTTTTTTCTTAAGAATAAAAAATATATAAACTTTCTGGTTGCTTCTTCCTGCACTTCCATATCTTCTTGCTATCCCATAAATTTTTTTATTTCAAAAATACCCTTTTTAATATTATTGATTACATAATCCGGAAGTCTTTTTTTAGATCCAGAATTAGCTTTTGGATTATGTAATCCATAAGCCTTTTGTGATTAGCTCCTGGATTACATAATCTGAAAGTCTTTTCTATACATAAGATTAACTTCTGGATTATGTAATTCGGAAGCCTTTTTTTCAGATGTGTGATTAGCTTCTGGATTACATAATCCATAGGCTTATTTCAAATCCAAGGGGTGGCACAAAAAAGGATAAAATGATATTTTCACATTTAGTATGGGGTGACACAATAAAATATGGAGGTGTAGGAAGAAAGAGTCAAACTTTCGTTGCCTCGTTTGAATTAAAGCTAATGGGCTTATGAACGTTGGTAGGCCTACAAATTTGGGTTAGGCTGCTTCTTCCTGCACCTCCATACCTTCTTGTGCCACCCCCATAAATTTTTCTTATTCCAAAAATACCCTTTTCAATATTCTGGATTACATAATCCAGAAGTCTTTTTCTAGATTCAGAAT
>Ga0123342_1005805_pt1 | contig 17615 bp, 9 predicted proteins | sample Turbeawhitnodule_FD_89960 | JGI IMG/M metagenome (GOLD analysis project Ga0123342, IMG submission 89960) | Root nodule microbial communities of legume samples collected from Mexico - Turtle bean Mexico white nodule | ecosystem: Host-associated > Plants > Roots > Nodule | place: Mexico: Nepantla...
ATAAAAAAAAAAAAAAAAAAAAATAAAAAAAATAAAAAAAAAAAAAAAAAAAAAAAAAAAAAAGGGACGGATAATTTGGAAGAATTTAAAGGAAAATTTTCCAAGAATTTAATACCCTTATATTTTACGTCAAAAATAAAATATAAAAACTCCAAATTCATCTGTCCTACAATGTTCTTATAGAAGATATTTTTTAAAAAAATTCCTTTATGTATGTGATCTATATTTTAAAATAACCACAATTAGGTGTAAAAAAGAGTTTCACAAATCTAAGCTATTCAAAATAACTATTTTAAACTGTTACTTAAAGCCTTAATTAAATAAAAAATTCAAATACAGAATATACATAAATTGAGTTTTTTTTTTTAAATATTTTTATAAAACTCTTCTATGATTATCCCTTAGAGTAACTATTTTTTGGATAAAAATACATGGAATTATAAGTTTTATGGATAATCTCTTCATGTCTATATTAATTATATGAGGATAAATGTAGAAAAAATATTATAATTATAGATAAATTTATTACTATTAATTAATTTAACTAATTTTGTTAACAAGTGTGAATCATTCATGAATGTCTGTTTTTGGACAAAGGGAATAACTAATAGTAATTGTTAAAAACTCATTAATTTTCAAATTTTACAAATAAGAAAAAAAAAATTACTTTTGATTGTTAAAATGTGAAAAGGTAAATATAATTTTAGTTAATGTAAAGGTTTTAAGTTACTTGGACATTCTTATTATAAATATAAATTCTCATAAAAAATTGACAAAAATTATATATATATATATATATTAAAATAACTGGTGGTCAACATTTTCATAGGAAATCTATTAGAAGAAGTGTACAAGTTTAGTTTTACAATCACTCATTGGTCATGAAAAAACTAATATTCCAAGTAATAACTTTGACCCATTACTAAATATTAATTATGTAATACTCATATTCAAATACCTCATACACACACGGTTATAAACACTGTTCCATCAAAAGAAAAATCAAAAGCTGATTATTTTTAAACACATAGAGTTTTATTTTATAAATTTCTTTATGAGAAAATATATCTTAATAAATTAAAATTAATTTATGTAAAATTTAATATATATGTATATATATATATAAGTTTCAAAAAATTACATAATTTTATAAATTAATTTATATACAAAAAATTTAATATGCAGTTTTTGTTTTTATTTTTCTCATGAAAGTTCCCGGAATATACAATTTAAACATGTCATTATTATAACAATAATCATTTACTTTTCACACCTTTTATTTCTATAATTCATCTATGCAAGTCAAAGTGTAGGTTAGAAGAATACAAATTCCCCAAAATTCCACATTTATTTTAGCGCCACCACTGCGCGTTGAAGCTCCTCCCATTCCAACGGCGGAAAGCCCATTTCCGCGGTGCTGTCAACCAATTCTTCTCCTTCTGTTACTTTCAACTGGGAACCATTTGCCACTTCTCCTCTCAACCCCACCCCTTTTTTTGGTAAAACCCATGTTTCTTAACTCTCAATTATTGGCTATTTTTTTATATATAATTTTGAATTTGCCAACTTATTTCACCACGTTGTGCTTTCATTTGGACAAAAAGGTTGCATTTTCACTAAAAGGGTTAGTGTTGAGTTTGTAGTTGTTCTCATCGAGCATATGTTGCTGCATTTGATTTGTGTTGGTTATTGGTTATAGCATTTTGGAGTCAAGCTGTGTTTGCATGCTTAACTGGAAATTTGTTGTAGCACTTTATTTTTTTTTAATCTGGAAATTTGTTGGTCTTGCTTGGTTTGATTCACTGTTGTGTAGTGATGTGTTTTCTGCTTGAAACTCAGAACTTTTGATTGGTCTTATATTTCCAACTGCAATGTACCTGTGGTCTAGCTCAAGTAAACTACGCTGGTTATCAACTTATCAGTAATTTGGAGTCAAGCTGTGTTTGCATGCTTTTTTTCTTCTTCCTGATTGAGTTGAATTGAGTCTAACTTTGCTTATGTTGTGCTTTGTTGTTATTACATAGTATGTGCCTTGCCTTAGTAGAAGAGACTAGCTGCGTTGCCTAATCAATTGGTTAACGTACAACTTTCTTGACTTTTTACGACAATAGTTGATTTAGGCAAGATAAAAAAAAGAATGTGATGTAGCACTTGCTAAGAAAAAGATTACGGTCTTGCCATCCATAGTTGATTTAGTCATGTGTTGGAGAAGACCAATAAATGCCCCAAAGAAGAAATGTTTAGTTGATGGAGCCATGAATGATAATCCAATTAATAAAGGAAGAGAAAAAAACAAGGAATACTATAAAGAGAAACCATTAAACAAGATAAAGATCTAAATGACGATTTTGAAAAATTAGATTTTCGAAGAACACAAGGTTGTTGTTTTATCTGTATTGTCAGCCTCACCAGGTGGGAAAAAGATTTTGTTACCATTATTATTGGAATTGTGTTAAGTCAGTCTACTGTACTTTTAGCTTAACTTAGCTAGCATTTCAAGTTCTATTGTTATCCAGTGATAACGGATATTTGCTCATGTGCACAAGAGTGTAATACTGTACGAGTAATAAATCTTAAAGCTTTATTATGTAGAGTTTCTATGGATAACACTAAATTGGAAATGCAATGGGTAATATGCATGAGTCCCTTGTTGGCAATGTGCAAGACATGAATATAGTAGGAGTGGGTTTTTCTCTTCGTATCAGAATTTCAGTTGACTAAAATCTTTTGTACAAGTGAATTTATGCATCAGAGTTTTTCAGGGTGGGAAAATGCATTATGAATTATTTAATGATCTCTGTTTTTTGTAAAACTGAATGGTCCATTTGACTAACACTATACTTTGCAATCCTATGCATTGATATTCTCATTTTCATTGAATTTTTTCATGTTTTCACTGGCTATTTAGACTCTACTTGTAATGTTCTAATAGTTTCATACTGATTAATTTTAGTCTCTAATATTATGCACTTCTTCCCCTGCTCTTGCAGCAATTTCATTTTTCCTCTTCTTAAAAAGTTGTTTTTCTAAATTGGCATTTAATTGCATCATTAGGTCATGTACAGTTCACTAACACATGGTTAGGTCTTCACACAATCAGTTAGCTAATAGTGTTAAAGACTTGTCAGTTTGTTATTATATTAGATCTTATAGTTTCCTCAAATCCGATGTTATTCTATATAATTTAATAGCTGGAACTATTAAATTGTTGTTCTTTCAGATTTACATATGTTAAAGATTCCAAATACTAATACTTGAACATATGCAAGGAATAAAAGAAACAGTGTATTCAACCTACACTGTTGGACTTTTTTTTATGTATATAGGAGGGTACAAAGAAGAGGTAAGACACTCGCCTAAAACCCTAACCCTAAAGTCGGGTACACACACAAGAAAAAAAAAATACCATTAGATTTCAAGACTCCCCTTCAAGCTGGAGCATATAGATCGGATCACCAAGCTTGGAACATATAAATTGAATTGTAGGTCCTCCTAGAGATTTAGTTAAAATGTCTGCTAGTTGTGTATTAGAGCTGACAAAGTCAGTAATAAGATCCTTGGACAACAACTTCTCTCTAACAAAATGACAATCAATATCTATATGTTTATTTTTCTCATGAAACACCAGACTGGAGACAATATGAAGAGCTGTTTGGTTGTCACAATGCAACTTCATTTGCTCATTTTCACAAAATTTCAACTCTTGAAGGAGTTGATTAATCCATACAAGTTCACATGTAGCTAGGGTCTTAGATTGATATTTAGCTTTTGCACTAGATCCAACAACAACACTTTGTTTCTTACTTTTCCAAGATACAAGGTTCCCTCCAGGAAATACACAGTATCCTATGGTAGATCACCTATCAATGGGACAACCAGCCCAATCTGCATCACAATACCCTAAGACTTGAGTACTTCCCTTGTTCTCATACAACAATCCCTGTCCCGGGTTCTCTTTTACATATATTAGAATGCGAATCACTACATTCCATTCATCAATGTGGGGGGTTTTGCATAAATTGACTCACAACTCCCACTGGGAAAGAAACAGCAGGTCTTCTTATAGTAAGATAAATGAGCTTCCCAATCAACCTTCTATATCTTTCTGGATTTGAGAAAAGTTCATCTTGGTCTCTCATTAACTTTTGATTTGAGTCCATAGGACTATTGATGGGCTTGTCTGTCTTCTCCAAAATATGAAGAGCATATTTTCTTTGTGAAGTGATGACACCTTCTCTTGATTGTGCCACTTCAATACCAAACAAATATTTTAGATAGCCCAAATATTTGGTCTAAAAGGCTGAATAAATGCTTTTTTAATTGAGAAATTCTAGTGATATAATTTCCCGTAATAACAATATCATCAACATAGACCATAAGATAAATACTTCTTAGAAGAAGTATGACAATAAAACATTGAATGACCTACCTCGCTCTATTTCAGTCCTAAAATCTGCACAATATAACTAAATTTACCAAACCAGACTCAAGGTGATTGCTTCAAGCCAAAGAGAGACCAATGTAATTTACAAAATACACCAAACTCCTCTTGAGCAACAAATCCAAGAGGTTGCTCCATGTCAATCTCCTCCTCTAGATCACCATGAAGAAAGACATTCTTAATGTCAAGCTGATGAAGAGGCCAATGGCAAATGACAACCGACCACATCAAGAAAAACACGAAAAATGTTGATCTTAGCCACAGGAGAAAAAATATTACAATAGTCAAGATCATAAATCTAAGTGTATCTCTTAGCTACTAGGCGAGCTTTCTTACGATCTACTTCACCAGTAGGATACCTTAACAACATAAACCCATCTACAACCCACAAACTTCTTACTAGGAGGAAGACGTACAAGCGCTCAAGTACCACTCTGTTCAAGTGCATGCTTTTTATCAATCATGGCTTGTTGCCATCCAGGGTGATCAAGTGCCTCATGAACATTGTTAAGAACAATGATGGTATACAAGGAGAAAACAAAAGAGGAATATGAAGGGGACAAACGGCGATAACTTCAAAAATTATAACTAGGATATGGATTACGAGTAAATTGAATACCTTTTCTAAGAGCAATAGGCCAAGCATGATCAAAGTCAGGAGAAGGTGAGAGGATTGAAAATAACAGTGTACTCAACCTATACTGTTGGAATTTTATTGATGTATATGTAAGATACAAAGAAGAGGCAAGACACTTGCCAAAAACCCTAACCCTAAAGCTACACACAAGAGAAATAATAAAAAATAACATTACATTTTGAACACTAATAATTACAATAATAGGTAGAACAATTAGTTAGTCAGTTAATTAAATAGCGTGAATAGAAGGGAGTTGCATTCTGTTTTGTATCAACTAGGTATTTAGTATTAGATCTGTCATAGAAAGGGGAAACCTGAATGAGAGATATTTCTCGTTGGCCTGTTCATTTTCAAATGAGAAATAAAAGTTTTCCTTTTCTTTTTTCAGTGTCTGGTTTCCTAATGATATACAACTGAACAATTTTTCTGTTAATAGTGCAGGTGTTATGGAGATATCTTTGTTGAAGGTTCTATCTGACGCAATATCCTCATTTTTGCATTTATCATTTTCTGAAAAGATGAAGTTAGAACCTGTATCAAAATATTATCAAAAGGCAGAGAAGATGCTTAAGCTGTTGAAGCCAATTATTGATACTACTGATTTTTCAGATATAGCTTCTAATGAAGTGCTTAGGAAACTATTTGAGGAACTTTGTCCGGCAGTTGATGAGTTGAGGGAGCTTATTCTGAACTGGCATCCATTATCTAGCAAGTTTTACTTTGTAAGTTTCATTTGTCTCGATATTATAATCAAGGGTTTTCCCTCCACCCACTTTCCCACCCTATTTTTTCCTCTCAAAACTACCACATCATAGATTATATACTGTTATGTAAAAAGAAATATTATAGTTGCTCACATTAATTGTTGATTACATGTATTCTTTATGTTGACCCAGTGCCTAAACAAACCTCTGCTTTGTACTAGATGTTCACCCGAATTATAGTTTTTATTGAGTCTAACTACATAGCATTATCCTTGTACGCCTTGGTTAGACAAGATGTGCTGAGGTTTGAGCGAACAATTTGCCTGTATATTTGTTTAACTTGGGATTTCATCTGGTATAGAAGTATATTATGAACTAGTTGTTTTTTCAGGCCTGCTTATCACAGATGTTATTTGCCTTAATTATTGTATATTAAGTATGTGTTGGTTCTCACGCTTTCCTCTTTCTTATTCTCTAGGTTAATCAAGTTGATCTCTTAGTATCAACAATTCAGGCCTTGGGTGTCAGCATTTTACAACAGCTGAAGGATTCGCCACAATGTCTCCCTGATAATTTGGGAAATGAAACATCATCAACCATTAAAAAAGCTATTTTGGAACAACTGGAAGGTGTAGGACCAAGTTTGGAGGTCTTGGAAAACATTGCTGACCACCTGGGTCTAAGGTCTAATCAAGAGGTCCTGATTGAGGCTGTATCCCTTGAAAAGTTGAAGGAGAAGGCTGAACAAATTGAAAACACTTCAGAAGTTGAATATATTGATAAAATGATATCAGTTGTGAATCGAATGCATGAGCATCTTGTTATGCTTAAGCAAGCTCAGAGTTCTATCCCAGTGCCGGTACCTGCTGATTTTTGCTGTCCTCTCTCTTTGGAATTGATGACAGATCCGGTCATTGTGGCATCTGGACAAACATATGAGCGGGCTTTCATCAAGAACTGGATTGACCTAGGTCTTACTATTTGTCCAAAGACACGTCAGACTCTGGTGCACACCAATCTAATACCTAACTACACTGTAAAAGCATTAATTGCTAACTGGTGTGAAACACATGATGTGAAGCTCCCTGATCCCATTAAGTACAAAAACTTAAATCAACCATCTCCCTTTCATGGATCTATGGAGTCTGGTTTGATCAAGAATTCACCTGCTATAACTAGTGGTGAACCCCACCAAGAACGAACATCAACATTGCATCACTCTTCTAATTCAGGTGGTTCTTTAAATGGCACGGTTCATGAGCCATATGCGGATCTTGAAAGAATATCACACACAGGTTCAGATGATGGATCTGCCAGCTCACATGAAGGGAGCGTCGATTCAGTTGGTGAATCATTAACATCCCCATCCAGAAATGCCTTGAGCTCAGAACAATCTCAAGCTGATATTAGAACTACTGATATCAACAATACCCTGCTGTCAACCAGTTCAGTCCACAGTCGGGATGCTTTTGGTGAATTGAATGCAGGGCAAGATGCTATTCCCTTGCCAACTCGGCATAGAGAATCTGAGTTTTCATCCCAATTAGCAGTGCCAAGGTCTCGAAGCCAAACTATATGGCAACGGTCATCCGAGTGGCTTGTTCCTAGGGTAGTGTCTATTGAAACAAGAGCTGCTCTTTCTGCTGCTGAAACCCAGGTTCAGAAATTAGTGGAGCAGCTAAAGATTGATTCTCTTGATGCTAAGAGAGAGGCAACATCTGAACTTCGCCTTCTTGCTAAGCACAATATGGATAACCGAATTGTGATTTCAAATTGTGGAGCGATTAGCCTATTAGTTGATTTACTGCAATCAACTGATTCTATGATCCAGGAAAATTCTGTTACAGCACTCCTTAACTTATCAATCAATGATAACAACAAGGCTGCTATTGCAAATGCTGGTGCAATTGAACCTTTGATTCATGTACTTAAGACAGGGAGTTCAGAAGCCAAGGAAAATTCAGCTGCCACTCTTTTCAGCCTCTCAGTTACTGAGGAAAACAAAATCAGGATAGGGAGGTCTGGGGCAATTAGACCACTGGTTGACTTGTTGGGGAACGGAAGCCCTAGGGGGAAGAAAGATGCTGCCACTGCCTTGTTTAATCTGTCCATATTTCATGAAAACAAGGACCGGATTGTGCAAGCTGGTGCTGTGAAACACCTTGTAGAGTTAATGGACCCAGCAGCTGGAATGGTCGACAAGGCTGTGGCTGTTTTAGCAAATCTTGCTACAATACCAGAAGGGAAAGCAGCAATTGGTGATGAAGGTGGGATTCCTGTTTTGGTTGAGGTTATTGAGTTGGGTTCTGTGAGAGGAAAGGAGAATGCTGCAGCGGCTCTTCTACATCTATGCTCATACAGTCACAGATATTTAAACAAGGTGCTCCAAGAAGGAGCCGTGCCACCTTTGGTAGCATTGTCACAATCAGGCACCCCAAGGGCCAAAGAAAAGGTATGGGTTCTTTAAGTTTTAATAATTTAGTTGCCTTATTTTATTTCTTTTGGTACAAAAAGAGATGATGGATTTCTTTTTCTGTTTAGGCCCTTGCGCTCCTTAATCAATTTAGAAGCCAAAGACATGGTGGTGGTGGGAGAGCTTGATCTCAATTTTGCAACCAGTTGGGCCATCCAAAGTTTTTGAATCAGTTTACAGAACATGTAAGATTATACGCTCCATTGTGCACATAATATGCGGAAAGGCGTTTTTTCTTCTTCTTTATTACACATGCTTGTAAAGGCGTGAGGGGAGCAATATGTATGTATGAGGAGGATTGATTGTATCCTCATGTGACACACGTCTCTTTGATGCGAGTGTAACTTTTGTTTAAGAAACAAAAATTCCTGGGTTCTGTTACTGAGCTAAGGCAAAATGTAAGAGGACAAATACTTGTATTTGGCTTGTTTGGTGATGTCCTAATTATCCCTTTCAATGAGATAGAGATCTGGACGTTGTGTTCTTCCTTAGATGGTAGTATATAACAAGCATTTGAAGAAAAAAAATAATTGATACTTGTGGACTTATTAGGCTTTGTGTTTGGTTGTTTTTGTTTCCAAAATCATATTCTTTCTGTCTATTACATTCTCTTGAGTTTTGGTTCATCAAACATACAGACATCCACAATTTATTTATTTTATCATATGCATGCACCGAATAGGAGTGATAAAAAGGGTTGGTTTGGTGAGTCGGCTCACCCAACCTATTACAAATGAAGGGTTGAGTTAGTGATTCAATCCATGAGTTAGTCTATTAATATGAGATTATTTGAAAATTATCACCACTACTTTATTAAGAAATAAAATAGAAAGAGAAGTTGTAAAATAAGTATCAACAGTTAAAGCGACACAAGAGTTGCATTTTTATGCTAAACCGATTGAATTGCTTGCAATATGCAGTTGTGGATATTTTATTCTTCAGCAGCAATATATTGGAACTTTTGCCTGGGGTTTGAGTGTATTTTTTAAGAAGGAAGAGATACTTTTCTTTATATTGATCATTTTATTAATGGTCAAGTTTCTCAATAAAAATAAGAATCTGAAAATTCAACAAAAAGAACTTCAAAAAGAGACTTTTATTTCGGTTTTAGAGTTAATGCTTACTTATTTTCTCTTCAACTAGATTGCAAATTGTTCTATAATCTTTTTAATCCAAGTTGGTTAAAATAAACAGGCATTGGGTTTAATAAGACATTTCAAACTATTTAAGTGCATTTAATTTAACTGATATTAAATAAAAATTATTTAATTTTAAGAAATTGAGGTATCCTATAAAAATCAATCTGCCCTTTTAAAGTGAGTAATGATAAAGTAAGTTATTCCATATAAAAAATTAAGATTTAAACACTAAAAAAAATTATTAAATAAAAACCATATTTAGAAAAAAAAAAAATTAGTTACTATATTGAATAAATTAGATATTATTTTGGAAAAAAAAATTAATATTTAAATTAGTTTCTATTATTGATAAATAGTTTTTAAATTAGTATCTAATTAGCTATCAACTTTAGAATCTAAATAATTAGTAGATAATTTTTTTTAGTTAATTAGATATCAATCTATAAACTATTTATCAATAATAAAAACTAATTTAGATACCAATAATTTTTTCTAGTCTCTAAAATAGTATCTAATTTAATCAATATAGTAACTAATTATTTTTTATTTTTTTAAAATTAATTTCTATTTAATGATTTTTTTTAGTTATGAAAATTTTAACATGTTCATGATTTGTTTATGTATGTATAATATTAGTCATTTATTTTCTTATCAGCTATTAAAATTATTTACTTTTACGGCCTTTTTTCTGTCACATATTCTTTTGTCATTGATTTGTCAAATTTTTTGGCAAGGGTTTGAGGATTAGAATTAATTGGATTGTGATGTAATTGACTTCTACTCTTAATTTAACCTTTTGTTTTGTAGTAGCAACCTTTATAAAGAATATTTGAAATGTAGTAGTTAGTAATGACTATGAAATTCGAAAATATAGTTTTGGACCATTCTTCTAATTGATTCCTTTAAATATATTGGGTCCATGACTATAGATATAATTCAATATGTTGGAACAGGTCTCATCAATCTTATGGAATCAAATAAGAAAAACAATTTTTCTATGATGTGAATTTAAAAATGATTTTTAAAAATAATATTGTTTTTAACTTTTAAAACAAAACTCGAAACATATTTAAGCTGTTTGGATTTTTAATTATTCATTTTCTTTCCATTTTTTCTCTTCCACTCTCTTTGCTAAATTATTTTTCAAAACATATATCCTTAAAACTAAATAATAAAAACCCACTTAAACACATCCTTATTCGCACACAATTTTAATTAAGGGTTAATTAATTTGTGAGTTTTATAGAAATTATAAGAGAGAACTCAAGACATGAAATAGAAACTAATTTTTAGATATTAAAATAATTAGTTGCAGTAGTAACTAAATTAAAGACCATTTTAGAAACTTAAAAAAATTGGTTTCTAAATTAGTTTATATTATTGTTAAATAGTTTCTAAATTGGTATCTAATTAGCAACCAAGGTTTTAGAGACTAAATTTAGAAACTAAATAATTGGTAGTTAAAACTTTGGTTGCTAATTAGATACCAATTTAGAAACTATTTAAATAGAAACTAATTTAGAAATCAAATTTTTATTTAGTTTCTAAAATGGTCTCTAATTTAGTTACTATTGCAACTAATTATTTTGGTATCTAAAAATTGATTTTTATTTCATGATTTTATTTTATTGTAGTGACTATTTTAATAAAATTCAATTCTAATCACAAAGGAAATGCTGTAATTAAAAATATATCAACTACTAATCCATATCAATTTGGTGATGATTTTGCCCATTTGAGAAAACTCACACCTTATTGAAAGAGTTCTTTCATTTCATTTAATTGTATTCCTCTACTCCTATACTTTTCTTAAGTTGCACAACTTTATTGAATTTAAAATTTTCTTCAATCTTCATTAGCAGCATCTAAATAATTTAACTCAGTAAACTGATACACACCAAAAGTATAATTCTTATAAAAAACAACATATCTCATCACTTTTTCTGAAACATTACAATTGTTTGTATGTATACATCCTTAAAGTGAAATTACAAGTAAGAAACATGCTTTAATTACAATTAATTCCTTACAGAAACTGTGTACACTAAAATTGAAACTGAACTTAACAAACAAAAGTACATTTGAAGGCACAGGAAAACACCTTAAGATGAACTGACAAAAGAACTCCCCCCACTTTTGGGTGTACATGTAAAACACAGAAAAACACACTTTATAATTTATCTGTTGTTTCTCCTCTAATTAGGCCTTCCACAAAGCCTCCTTATCTGTCCATTTGACCCTGTTAAAGGTTTGATGTTTCCCATCTTAATCATTGCAGTGACAAAATCAGACTCAAATGCCCTCTGATCGTTGCTGTAAGCTCTAACAAGTGAATCTGTGGATCCTCCATCGAAGAGAACTTGATCAGAATGAAGGAGTCCCTTCTTGTTGATGAGGTTCTTGTAGTAGTTGTTGTCAAAATGGTTAGGAGTTTTGAATTCTAGTGGTGCTACATTGTTGTCCTTTGGTGTACCATTGCTATTTCTTGGACAGTTCTTTTGCCTTGCCTTTGCAAACAAACTCTCAATGTTTTTCTCATTGTATATGCGACTTCCATAAACAGCACACCTTGCCTTCCCAATTGTGTGTGCTCCTGAAACCACAGAAAAAAAAATCAAATAAACATGATGAGTACTCTAATTTCAGTAATATAATATTACCAAATAAACATGCTTTTTCTTTTAACTTGACTCTTCTGTGTTCAGAAGTCATACATGGCCTTTAGCTTAGAGAACGAGCATGACATGCATGCACGTAGTTGTTTAAATGTCACATCAGGTCCACTATCCACCATATGTAATTATTAAGTAAAGAGATACTGTATTATACTATGAAATTTCTTTTTCTTTACTTTACTTTTTGTCACAATACTCATCTATATATTAATATTATTCACATTTCTCTCACTTTTTCTTCTTCTTATCAGTATTGAGACATCAGTTTAGAAGTGTAATTTAATCAATATATTTTTAAAATTGTTTCATTTCAGAAAAAGTTGTTTCTTAATGATATTAGCAATAATACACATAGTGTCACACAATGGAAGAGTTAAGGGCAAAAGTAGAAAAAAGAAGGACATATATACCAGATAAGGCAACCATGTCCTTGGCAGAGAGGCCTTGATCTTTAAAGCTTGAGATAAGGGTGTCGAGGGAAGAAGCTGGAGATGGAAGAGCACCACTGCTTGCAAGTTGGAAGAATCCAGTGCTGGAATCCCTTCTACCAAGTTTAACCTTCCAAAATGGCCCTCCAAGCTGCATAATCAAATTTTATAAACCAAAAATTAATACTTATTTTTTATCATTTTACTACATCATATAGGTGTTGAATAACCCTTGATAATTTTTTATGTGGGTGATGTACTTATTATGAGAAATGGAAGGGTTAGAACTCACAATATTGACAGAGTCACGAGCTGCAATGGCTACTATATCAGCACATGAGACTATTCCGGGGCAAAGTGCTTCCACCTTAGACTTGATGGCATCAATGACTTCATAGCCTCTCAAAGAGTTAGCGTTGGGTGGTGCAGTCTTCTCTGAGGAAGGTCCATCAAGTAGTACTGATCCATCGCAACCCTATTTCCAATTAAGCAACAACACACAATATCACCAATTACTTCTATGTAACCACCAAGCCTTTCTAATACAATTTAAAGAATTCTATTTGTTATTGATAACTTAGTTTGATAAATTATTATTGTAATTGTGATATTATATATGATTTATTTGAACCAAATAACATGTTTACATAATAATATCTAACAAAAGTATTTAATAAATCACACAGTTTATCAAAATAAGCAACTCAAACTCAAAGAATCAACTCAACCCAATTTATCTCATAACTTATTCAATTGAGGTTAAAAAATATAACTTGAATGAGTTTACTTCAATTCAATCCATTTTTTAAATTTATTTTGGTAAAAAAAAAAATCTAATTGATTATCTTTTCTTTCTTGTTGAAATATGAAACGAAACGTTAATTTACACAATCTAAGTGTTGTTTTAAATTAATGTATTATGCAAAGGAGATTGATAAAAAGTAAAAAAGAAAAAGTAGAAGTAAGAATATTTATGAAACATGAACTCATATGACAAAGACTTTATTCAGTCTTAAATAAGTAGAATATTATATTACATGATCATTCTAATTGAATAAGAATATTTAAATATGTTGAAGTTAATTATTTTATCAGAGAGACAGGATATGATAGTTTGACACTATTCAAAATTTATATTTTCATTATTTAATAATTTAATTTAATATATTTTTATTATATTTAATTGTTAACTAAATGTATAAAAAAAAATGTGAGGTGTAAAAAGAGGTTTTTTCTACTCCCACCTATGTCCTGTGGGTGGAATAACCAAAACAACCTATGTTTTAAAATAAGTGGTTTACATAGCATGAAAACATCTGGATAAGAACATTTTCACTTCATTTTTTTATGCCCTGTCATATTGGTGATGTCACATCATCGATATTGACCTTTGAAAGTGATAGTAACTTAGAAAGAAAGAAAAATAATTACGTAAAGAACATACTATCACATTATTAAATACCAGTATTTTAGTATTACAACGTCCATTACATTCTTCATGAAATAATACGTTCGTGAATGATTATATATACATACATATACATATATATATATATATATATATATATAAAGTGAAAGAATAGGAAATTTTTGCTGCTAAAACTATGTAAGTATTGCCCTTGAGCAGATAAAGTATTATAGTGTATGTAAGTAAGATAAATAAAAAGTGAAGAATTTAGGTGAGAGTGATTTACATTGACAAAGCAGTCATGAAAGAAGAGGCGAAGGAGAGAAGCTCCCATGCGAGGTTCTTTAGCCACTGCAGATTGAACCACAGATTTTACAGCATACAAAACCTTGGGACATTTATTGGCGTAGAAGTTCTCAGAGAGTTGAGCTGAAGAACTTCCTATAAGAAAAAGCATGAACAAAGATATAGCAAAAGTGGTTGTTGAAGAAGAAAAAGAATGAAGTGCCATTTTTGCAGAAGTATAAGGTGGTGGATGGATGAGCTTAGATGATGAAAAGAAAATGGTGCATAAATATATAGGAGAAGGTATGTGAGAGTTTTGAGATGGCAACTCACCTAATCATCAAGAACTTACTTGACAAATGAATGCATGGCACATAAAATTTGTCTGAGTCTGGAAAATGTGGATTGAAATTGACCATTGAAAATAATTAGCACATTTTCCTTTTATTTACATTTGTTTTTTGCAATTTGGAACACAGTAAGATTGTGGTGAAATGAACTTGGTCGTTGCATTTGGCTATGCTGATTGAAGAACATTACCTATGTTGACTATTCAAAAATTGCAAAAAGCCCATGCTATTGGTGTATTATATTATATCATATATAACAAAGAGAAATGCTACTTGAATAAGTAGGTGCTAATTAATATTATATTAGGTTCAGCAATGAGAGCAAGAAAATTGGTCTAGTTACCCAATCAAAAGTGCCTGAATTTATTTTGTTTGGGTAGTATCATCGTCAATCATCATCTTACTTAATTATATTCATTTTATTTAAAGAGCATAGAAACCAGTGGTGGAGCTTCAATCAAAATTTTAAGGGCATAAGTTCGTAGATATAAAGGAAATTTCGATGCTTGTTTGCTAGCTCTTGTTTCAGTATACTAATTAATATGTCACTATATATATTTATAAATTTAGCATTATATAATTTGCCATTGTTCAGTTGCTTCAACACACACCTTGTTAGAATTTGAGAACCCAAATAATTTTAAGGAAAGTTAGGGTTTAGGGTTACATCTAAATTGTACGAAACTAGTTTTTATTTTTACGAGATTATACTGTTTTTAAACAAACCTTTACTTAATATTTTTATTTAAAGATGTCATATTATACTTTTCAGACAATTTTTACACACTCATAAACATTAAGAGTATCGTAATTTTCAGTGAATTTATTTACTTATTTTTGCTGATATAAAAAAATCTTTATAAAATGATTACATCGTTTTTCTTTTCATATTATTATTCACCTTAGAAACATGTTTTTTTGTTGGTACTCCTAGAGAAAATACCCTAATCATTGAAGTTAAAATGATACGAATGTTACTCAAGCTTTTGACATGAATGAATCTGTAATTGATATCTTTTAAGGCACATTAATGCATGTTATAAATTCAAATAATAATTAAAGAAACTCTATAATCTGTGATTGATTATCTTGGTAAGCTTTAGTGTAATTTCTTACATATATCTACTCTTTGTTAAACAAAAGGTTAAACACTCTCCAGTGTAATCTTAGCAACACTTGTTAATATTAATACAGTTTAATTATATATTATCTGAAAGTTACAGCCAAAGTGGCTATATTTTTATAGACTTTATCTACCGCAGAAGAGTCATCCTTAGCAGACACCTTTTCTTAACATTATTTTTTTATTTCTCCAATCATGTTTTGTTTGGAATCTCTATTTCCTTTTGTCGGATTTACCTTATTTTATTCTTTGCTTTTAGACTTTTGTTCTCCCTAACCTAACTGTGTGATGTTACTCATGTATCTTCTCCTGTTGTTTTTTTCCGATCAACACAATGACATGTACATAATCTCCATTAATTTCCTTGTAAGGAATTCTACTTGTATTTCTTTGGTCCTTGTATTGTATGATGTGAGTACACAAATGGAACAAAAAGTTAAATAATAATACAAAAAAATAGGCTTTCATGCTAAGGGAACGTTTGAGTTGAAAGAGATGTACATATATAGCATTAATTTCTCTTTTACTTTGTCAAAACTTTCTAAATCAATAATAATACTATCTTTTTCCCTATATATAACGTGTCATTAGGTTTATAATCTATAACTAACTGTTAACATTAAAAAAAAATCATTAAACAAAAATTAATTTTAAATACCAAAATAATTAGTTACTATTTAATTAAATTAAAAATTATTTTATAAAACTAAAAAATCTAAAATAATTTTTATTATTAATAAAAATTTATAAAGTTAATACTAAAATTATCTGTATTTGGTTTCTGACAAACTACATGTAAAATTACAACACAACATTAATTACCTTTTTCAACTAATCCTTTTTTTACAATATCTGATTGGACTATTCTACCTTTGGTAACATAACCTGGCAAATGATTGGATGTTGGCGAAAATAGCAGCCATCTTAGTCCAAAAGTTTAAGTTATTTTATCAAGAAAAACTTATATTCTTTAATTATGTTATATTCTGTGAATATCAAACTTATTAGTTAATTATAACTTTTTTTATTCTAAAAAACGGTTAAGTATATGATGTTATATAAATGGTATAATATTGTTCTTGGATAAACGTTTTAGTGTGTTAGAGTATCTAGTCTGAATAGATGGTTTAATTTATATTTCATATGCTTTATCTAGTGTATTTTAGAGTAGACAATTTAGTATGTGATTTGTTTATAAATCATCTACAACTAAATAATAATATTTTAATTATATTTATTTTATTTTATAATTTAAAATTTTAATATATATTATTGTATTATTAAAGTGGGTTGTGAGATGATGTAATTTTTTAAGAGAAATTAAAAACACTCCCTTTGATATCCCTAAATAATAATATTATAATCATATTTATTTTTTAATTTAAAATTATAATATATATTATTAAAGTGGGTTGTGAGATGAATGTAATTGTTTAAGATCAGAGTGTAAAAAAACATTTTCCATACTATTATTACATAGTGCCTCTCTTTGAATCTCCTTTGAATGGCACTGTGTTAAACAGAAGAAGACACGAACTTTGAGAAAAATAAGAAAGTTATGGCTGCCAAAATTTACAACTTTTAGGGTATGATAATTCCAAAACTTGGGTGGGATTTGAAAAAGACAAGTTGGTAAAGTTGAAGTCAAAAACTACATCACCAACCAACGATGGATAAGATGCAGAATTGCTTCAAAAAAAGATGATGGTAAATGTAATACGATCATAGGAAATGAATACTCACTAGAAGAAAATATGAAATAGAAACCATTTTTTAGAGATCAAAATAATTAGTTGCAATAGTAACTAAATTAGAGACCATTTTGGAAATAAAACAAAAATTGGTTTCTAAATTAGTTTCTATTATTTTCTATTATTGTTAAATAGTTTTTAAATTGGTCTCTAATTAGCAACCAAGGTTTTAGAGACTAAATTTAGAAACTAAATAATTGG
>Ga0123342_1005806_pt1 | contig 17612 bp, 9 predicted proteins | sample Turbeawhitnodule_FD_89960 | JGI IMG/M metagenome (GOLD analysis project Ga0123342, IMG submission 89960) | Root nodule microbial communities of legume samples collected from Mexico - Turtle bean Mexico white nodule | ecosystem: Host-associated > Plants > Roots > Nodule | place: Mexico: Nepantla...
AAGGTCTCGGTCTGCCGGCCGTTCGGCCAGATTTCTGAAGATATTGACTTATCAGTCTCTCGGTCAGGCTTGACTGGGAGTCGGGCAGGCAGGTGGGTCCCGGCCTCGCCCAGTACCGGTACAGTTTAATTTATTAACTATATAAAAAATTATAAACTAACATTTCTATAAAAGTTAAGTTTAATTCTTTTATTTTTTAATGGAAAATTTAATTTTATTATTAAGACTTGATTTCACTTTTTCTTAGTCAGTGTGTTTTCTAATTTTGTGATGCAACTTTCTTTTATCAAGTAAGATTTTGTTATTGGGTTTTCGGGGAAAGGGATTTGAATTAGAGATTCCTCTTAAATAATAATAATAATAATATTATTATTATTATTATTATTATTATTATGTGTTTTCTTTTTTGTTTATATTTTATTTTATTGATATATGAGTTGTGTTTTTATTGATGCTTTATTGACGGTGAAAATTATTTGAGGTATACATAACGAAATATATTAAATATAAGGAATATTTTAATTTAATTTAATACTTGATGTTGCAGTTTAATAGTTTAATATTATTTAAGAGTTGAGATTAAGAATAATTTAAATACACTTTTAATCCTTAACACTCTGATATGTCTTTTAAGAACACAATGATATTGTCAATCTTTTATTTAGCATACTGTCTATAACTCCTGAAGGTCCCTTTCTATATAACCTTCATTTTTTGAAGGTTAAATAAAGCATACTATTCTTTATAAACCTACTACTCCATTACCAAGTAGTGCCGCCAATATTATGATCCAATTAACATAATTGTCCTTAAAAATACTTCTAATACTTCTCCTACATTTTGTTTCTTCATAAGATCACAACCATAATCTATATCTACCATTAATTACCCTAGCTCAACTAATATACTTTTTATAATACAGGATTTGTACCCTTTTGTCCTTATGCTTTAGCTTAACTTACATTCGTAGGTTGCAAAGGTTATTTCTAGTTGATTATCATGCGCTACTAGATGTTTATTTTATGAAAATAACAGTTATTTAAAGCACTCTTACAAATATTCAGTCCCTGAAGGAAAAATTAATTAGAGCCTTAAAGTGTAACATTCAGTAATAGCTTAGGCATACACGACGTCATAGATTTTTAGCTCCAATCACCTTTGTTATTATCTTATAGATTTAAGACAAGATATGGGACATAAACACTAGTAAAAGTACGAAATTTACAGTTTTGAATGTTTGTTAGTGATCGAACTTCATGCTCTCACTTGGACTAATGTAAACACCTTTAAAGCATCCATCTTTTCATTCCTAAATATGATTTTATTCATATGATTTCATATTACTCATGGCACAACCATCCACATGCAACTCCAAACTATATTATGTTTGTTGTTCAACTCTAAAAGTTTGAAGAGTTGGAAGTATTGCTTTGCATTATTGTGGTGTACATTGAAAATGTCTACCTAATTATCACATAAACTCCACACATGCCCCAAAATTTTACTACTAAAAAACAAGTGGTTCATATATTCATTTGTTGGTATACACAAATCACATATAATACATCCTGTTTCTACCAGTTGTTGTTCAATTTATCCTTTGTGGTAACTTTATTTTGTAAAATCCTCCAAAGAAAGTGTTATGCTAATGGTAAAACTTTTACATTCCAAATTTTATGATATAAGTCAGACTCCTCTCCAATAATTATGCTTTTGCTATTTTTATATGTGGACCTCGGCATTCGCCTCCTCCATCACACGCGCATCCTCTATTCAGAGTCTTTGTTACGGGATGCGCCACTGTCGCGACCTCATTCTCGGCATCATCAGAATCTTCACTTTCGCTTAGTCTTTGGACACTCACAATACCCCCAAAATCAAATTCCTCATGTTCTGCAACACCTCCAATGTTCCTATAAGCTCCTTTAGCAACCTCTCGATGATGATTTTTCCACCGCAGAGTGAGGGTTTGTGAGAATTGCGAATTCAGATTGCGACCAGAAACAAAGAAAGAGGATTGAAGAAAGACAAAAATGAAAGGTGAATTTGAAGGGTTAAAAAATGAGTATCAGAAATGTTTTTGGTTGTGATAAATGATGAAGAAGAAGCCATTGTTACGAAGTGGTCGTCGGAGGAAGATGATTAGGGTTGGGAGAGAACAGGGTTTAGGGTTTAGGATGATGACAATACTATGATGCGGAGACATGTGTGCATAACAATGCCACTCATACTTGCCACATTATTAGTGGTTAACGTTGTTGATGGAAATTTAACAGAAATTACCAAATTGCATACTTTTTAAAAATCTTAGGACCAAATAAATTTTTTTAAGAAACAGGATAGTAAATTGCATATTGACCCTAAATGTTGAGACTAAAAAGGTAATTAAACCAAATAATTATAATTGGGTGACTAAATTGATTGTTAATTTATAGTGATATATTTGTATTTAGCAACCAATTTGATTTTGATGGTTAAATCAAGTTAAATTAGCGACAAAAATCAAATTTGGTCATTAATTTGTAGTCATGTATTTATATTTAGCGACCAATTGAAATTCAATTACTAAATTTGTGTAAATTTAGTGGCAAAAACCAAATTTGGTCGTTGATTCGTAGGATTTAGCGATCAAAATCAAATTGATTGTTAATTTGTAAACATATCTTTGTATTTAACGATTCATTTAATTTTTGTCTCTAAACCGGTAAAAATTAACGATAAGAATTAAATTTGATTGCAGGAATTTAGCGATTGAAATCAAATCAAACACTAATTTATAGTGATATATTATTATTTATCGACCAATTTGATTTCAATCGCTAAATCAATGCAAATTAGCAATAAAAATCAATTCAATCGCTAATTTACACTAATTTCATGATCAAAACCAAATCAATTGCTATTTCAAACACAAGTTATAACCAATTATTTTGGTCGTTAAAATCAATCACTAAATTGAAAATTGATTTTTTTTTATTTACTTGACAAGAAATATTAATGTGATATTTCTCTTAATTTTATTGAAATGTACAAAATATAATTGAAAATGAGAATTAAAATAGTTAAATATATACTTTAAAAATTTATCTAAAATACTTTTCTAAGAAAACAAATAACAATTTATCTTTTCCTTTTAAAATGATGATTTTTCACTAAGCAGATGCTCACAATTCTAAATTTTTCCCCAAGGCAAATGTCAGTAGATATCATCCTAAGATAAATACATATGAGGAAGTTCTTAAGGGAATAACAAAAAATAACACACAGGTATTTCTCTCTTCTCACACGTAATAGGATTTCTTAAACATTAAAAAGGGGGGAAATAGTTTAGAAATTTGAGAAAAGGAAGTATGGAACAAATATCCAATTATTCATGATTAATATAGTAAGTATTATAATACTTAAATTATGATAAGGAATTTGTTTCATCAATAAAGCTAGAAAAATGACAACTTATGTGCTTCCATCTTAATCAAAATAAAAAATGTATACTTGTGGAACAAGATCAAATAAAAAAACTACACTACCTCACATCAAGATGACATCATGATTTTCATTTTTGTTAGCCACTTTTGATTGGTAAGAAAAACCAATGTCAATATTCATGAGATGTTGAAAAACACTTAAAAAGTACAATTTGACTTAATATTGCAGCCCACTCCTGGGGTTGAGATATCTTCCTATTTTCAAGCAGCACATGGATGCTCTGTAATTTGTACCATTTATCTTCTTATATAAATTATTTTATTCATACATTTAAATGAACAATTAAAAGTTTTTTTTATTCATATAAATATTTCTAAACATATAGTTTGAATAAGCAACAAGAAACCAAATAATTAAACTCTATAATTTTATATTTATATGATTTTTTTTTATAAAACAGATTTTCAATAAGCAACAGAAACCAAATTTAAAAACAAAATTAATTAGTTACTATATTAATTAAATTATATATAATTTTAAAAATTAATATAAATTATTAATATTTAAAATAATTTTTACTATTGATTTTTAAATTAGCATATAAGTAGCTATCAAGATTTTTACTATCAACTCTAAAATTTATAGTAATTTTTTTTTATCAGCAAAAAATAAATAAAATAAATGGAGGCAGTGTCTCAACTCTTATACAGACATTTCAGGAGTGTCTTAACTCTTACATACAAAATAACCAAAACCAACCTGTTTAATACCTAACCATTGAAGCACTATATACCTCCAAACCAAACCTCAAAATAAAGGAATAACTAACCACACCAAAAGTCAACTCTTACTTTAAAGTAATTGTTAATTAAATATACCAACTTAAAAACTAGTTTATAAATTTTATTAAAAAATAAAATTTATTTTAAATATCAATAATTTATTTTAGTCTTTAAAATAATATCTACTTTTGACTAATATAATGATTAATATTTTTTTCTAAAATTAGTTTTTATTTAATAATTTTCTTGTAAGATGAGTATCAAGAATAATTTTTTTAATTAAAATTATAAAATAGTACAATAATTATTTGATATCTTTTCTTTTTCTCTATACATATAAAATGAGTTTTATTTTCTTAATTTTTAATATAATATTTTGCATTGTTATCAAAAAAATTGAAATTCACAAAATGCAGAATATTTCTTTAAAATGATTCTCGAATAATTTGACTTGGCCATTATAAATACAGTGTAGAAATCTTGAACAAGTTGAACCCCATGCCACGACCATGATATATAATTGATAACCTAAAAAAGCAAAGAGGGTGCATCATTTTCTTGAATACTGTTTTCTTTTAAGCCATGTATATGGCAACCCTATGAAATATTTGTTACTTTACACAGTGTTTTTCATGTTAGATAAATACAAGTAGAAGAAACTTGTGAGTGACAGTACTTAAGTGTCATCAGAATCTGGTATTAGTTTCTATCCAAGTTAGAGGCTCTCTCATAAGAAATTATGTGTATATAGGACCCATTATCATGCTTTTAAACTTAGGTCGGTGGTCCTAGATTGAGACACCCTTCTTTAAATATACCCTATTCTCAGTGAATTTGAACAAGAGGGATTTGAAAATAGTGTTATGAAGGTTAACCATGTTTGAAATATAAATCAATGGAGCCTTATAAATATATAATTTTAAAGAAGACTTATAGGGTAGTGAATGTCAAACTCACATCATGATTTGTCTCTTACATGATTGATGTTCCAGCAGCCTCAAATGGTTGAATTATAACAAAAATCCTCTAACTTTGGCATTGTTATATCTGTGCATAGAAATCTTTCATAGTGGCTATAGAGTCATAGCTTCCACCTATAATATTTATTATAATAATAACTTTTTTTTTACTTTCTGTTTCATGCCAGATAAGATTAATAACTTGCTAAAAGTAAAAGCAGCACCATTTATCTGTTTCAACATCTTACATTTGTTTATATTACTAAATTTATTTTATGTTTAAGATGTTATCTTGGTTTTGTTTTAAATTATATCCTTTAAAAGCCTCAGTTTTCATTTGTTGGGTGTGTGGAAGGTGGTGTTCTAGATTATCAACTATACTAACTTGTGAACTGATAGATAAATGGTTTAAGACCTGAGTAAAGATGTTTATATATAAATTTAATAAAATATCTCTCACAAATAGCAATAAATGCAGGTAAATAATTGATGTTAATAATAATTACAAGAGTACATATACTATTTTCAGGTAAAACTTATTCTAATTATCACTTCAAACAAAAATCTCTGGTAGCTTGTAGCTTTATCTGCTACAAAATCCAAACAATCACTTATTAAACTTATTTTACATTCTGGTATATGAAAAAAAAAGAATTTAATTTTTGATAAGTAGCTTTCAGAAAGCTTGAAAGTGTTAATCCAAAGTTTTTGAGATGAAAAGGAAAGCAAGAAAGCAGAAATCCATGGCTTGTAGGTGTCTATGTAAAAAAATCATATTAAAAACGAGCCAATGACATAAATATTATATGTATGCAATTAAGTTTTGATGCTGTGAATGTCTCCTTCAAACTTTTCTTTGTTTGTTTGTTTTGTGGTAATGACACAGTGGACACATAGTTAATGACATAATGTGCATAAATCAATGAACTGACCCCATGCTCTCCAAATTTCAATGTATAAAGAAGAAAGGAAAAGGAAAGATACATGACAAAATTAACTTAGAAAAATCCACAAAAACGGACAAATCGGTTTGTCCATGGTCACAACACTTTCCTTAATTTCTCATTATGCCCATTAAATTAAATTCAAGCACTTTACAATAATGCATTCCCCAAGTAATTAAATATGACTATGTTTTCTTCTTCCACCCTTCAAAACTTTAAATATATAATCTAACAACCTTGATAAACACAGATAAGAAATTCATAGGTAGCAACCCTTAAATTTAAGCAAGGTTGGTCTTTTGGAGGAAAATGTGAGAGCCAAAGTGGGCTCACTAATTCATCAACTTCTTAACTTCTCCCTTTGACTTGTATCTACTTAGGAACAATCAAGTTCAAGCTAGAGAAAATAAATCAAATAGTTTATACTTTTTTGATGGAAAACTCTACCTAACTTCAATACATATCTTCTCTACACATGAACAGCAATGTCCCCACAAACCATGCATAAACCAGCATGGTTTGTGTTAGTGGAAAATGGTTAACTACCCAACACTCAATAATTTTCACATACTTTGTGTTAGGATTCCTGCTGAGAGGACAGCTGCAATAATGCTATAAATCCATTTAGAAAAGAAAAGTCTGAGAGAACTAAAGTGTGTGGACAAGTATAGTGTTTGATATATCAGATCATGAAAAAGTACAAGGAAGGCATGGAACTTCAGTAGGGAGCGAAAATTGAGTGTGTAGTTGTGTGTTACACCAGCCGACAGAGGAGCATGACAGAGTTTAGTGATGAAAAAGAAGTTATGGGGGTTAAGCTGGTGGTAAAATGTAGGCATGTGCCAATTAATGCACTTGTGAAAACTAATAAAACAAGAGGAAAATAATAGAGTTTTTGACATAATTTGCATTGTTCTTCAAACATATCTGTGTTATTTTGAGAGATGTTTTGATTAAGAAAAGAGGGTATGTGTGAATTGGATTTGAATAGCAGAAAAGCATGATTTGGAGGGGAAAATATTTGGGTATCCTAGTATTTTGCCAAAAGTGTGATCCTGAAATGGTATTATAGAAGCAATGAAAGTGTACTGGAGAATGGCATGTGCAAGGGGCAGGTTTTAATGTTGTGACTGGGACATGTGAGAGGCTAGGGCTCTATAGATGGTGGTGGCTATTGGCAGCACTGAGACAATTGTTGAAATCAATGTGCACATGATTTCTAGGTTGATTAGTGGGAGTGTGGAATGATTGTGCTGGCATCAGTGAAACAATTGTTGGTGGTTTGTAGTTGTTCCATTCCAGCTAAAAAAGGTTGAGGTTCAGGTTGAAGCTGCTTCTTCTACTGTTTCTTCTACTATGTATCACAAGCCCATGCTGATGCATATAAGACTTTTCTTCCTGCACCTCCATATTTTCTTCTGTCACCTCCATACACAACATGAAAATATATTTTTATCCTTCTTGTGTCACCCCCATATAATAGTTTTCAGATTATGTAATTTGGAAACTCATTTGAAAAAAGACTTCCAGATTACATAATCCGGAAGCTAAATAAGACTTCCGGATTATATAATCCGAAAAATAATCATGCATATGAAAAAAGGCTTCCAGATGATGTAATCCGAAAGCTAATTACAAATTTGAAAAATGACTTTTGGATTATGAAATCTGAAATATTATAAAGAGAAATTTTTGGAAATTCGAAAAATTTATAGAGGTGAGAGGAGAAGGTATGGAGGTGCAAGAAGAAACAGTCTGCATATAAAAGGGAGTGCAACATGCTGACCCAGTACACATTTAGAATGCAATAATGGGCTCATCCAGACCACCAGGAAATTTCTTCCTGCACCTCCATAGAATATATGAAATGATAATTTTACCCTTTTCTTCATCTCTTTCTTTGACACTCTTATTTCTCTATTTCTAGATTGTATTTTGAAAATGCATAAGAGCTCAAAATGTATTTTTTAAGTTTAAAAATATCTTTCAAAGTCTAGAATTCATAATACAATTTGTATTCTAAATTTTAGAGTTTGAAATTATTTTCAAATCAAAAAAATATCTTCTGAAGTCTTGAATTAGGTAAACAAAATCTTACTCTAAATTCTAGAGTTCAAAACATATTTTTTGAGTTTGAAAATTTTTCCAAACTCTAAAATTTATAATATAATTTTTAAAGTTTGAAAGATTTAGGATTATACATTTTGAAAATAAAAATAAAAATAAAAATAAAAAAACAAATCTTACACTTTTTGTCCAAAGTAATTTTGGAATTGAAAGATTTAGGAACGTGAATGAAGAAAATATGAAGGGGAGGAAGAAATTGCCTAAAATTCAATGCTAATTTGCATTTCTTTATTGCATCAGAAAAGAAAGAGAATCCACCAACATGTCTGCTTCTAGTTCAAAATTGCAAAAAAAAAAAAATGTGAATGTAATTTAAAAATGGTAAACACAAAGTCAGTCAGGAACAAAATCCAGTAAAAACAAACCAAAACTAAAAGTATTTATAACCTTTTTAAATGATTACCAAATTTACATTTATTTATTTTTGAGACTACTAAATGACACTCTTCTAGTTTAAAGTAGATATCCATTTTTCTTATTTTATCAATAAAATTATATTTATTTTCTTTATGATACAAAATCATGTTTTGTTTGTAATTTTTTTCATATAAGATATGAGACATCTTGCTGTTTAAGTTTTCACACTTTTATTATTAGAAAAAACATCATACACATAATAATAAGTACAAAAATATGGAATAAATGGATGGAAATTATTATCTAACATGTATATTGTATTATTGAAACATTTATATAGTGTGTATTATTTTCCTTGTATTAGTCGTATACATTTTCTAGTAGAGTAATAAAATACAATAAATATATTTTTTAATGCATACTTTAATTTTTTTTTCTTTCTAAATAAATAAGTATAACAAAAATGTTTGCAAATATTTCTCTTTGTCAATGCAAGAGTATATTGTGGTCTTGTGGGCATGGGCCATATACAATGCTTTAAGAGAATACTTCGTGATTTTGCTTCAATGCCATATAGTAAAATAATGTTCTTAAAACTTCTGGTAAAGAAGATAAAATGAAAAATATTCATTATGTTATAAACATTAAAAAAGTTATATCTTTAAATATACCAATATAAAATTGAATTTGCTTTTAAAAAGATCGGGTAACATGGAGGACATTTATAGACAAGGAGGCGAGTAGGAATTAGGTACTACCTACTCCTTTTGAACTCATTCTAAAGTCACTTTCACTCTCTAAGTTAGAAAAATAAATGAGATAGTAAATGTGCAATAATAAATCATGCATACATTTGAATTGTCACATATTTTATATTATTTTTAGTGGAATTTTACATTCATGAGCCTTTAGGATTAACTTATGTCTCCCTTAATCTCAACTTAGTCATTTAGTATGGATGTTGATTTAAATATTTGTTAAGGGATAATTGGGATGCTAATTATTAGACTTATTTTGGGTGTTAATTATTAGGCTTATTTTATGTTGATTTCAGTATGTCGAGACAATCTCAAGTTTTTATTTGTGTACAACTATGGTAGTTTGAGATGTGCATGGGTCATTGTCCATTGTGAGTACAAGATGATTATATATATATGTGTTGGTTTGAGATGTCTTTTAAGTTAATATTTTTACACTCTTTCCGCCCAAAAAAGAAAAAGAAAAATTGGATGAAGGTATTTATGATAAAAAGTCTTTAAAAGAAAAATTTATTTCTTTGTCTCATATATTGTTACATGTATTACACTAGCCTTCAACTCAAGTGGATGTAAGTGACAGAGTTTAGAACCTTTCTTAGAGACCCTTGGAAACTGTGTGCATTTAATGATGATTGTGGTGTTCGCAAGATGAAAGGTTGTGTCCTTGTGACCTTTAGATTGAAACGATAGAACAGTTGGGGAAGGTTGTGACAATGAATTATTCATTCGTCTTGCGGTTATAAATAGGGGTGGGTGAGTGTGAGTAGGGATTGTTTCTTAGAGTCTTTTGTTTGAGTGTTTCTCATTTATGATTTCTAAAGAGCTTTTCAGAGTGTGTTATCATTGTTTCTGATTGGCAAGAATGTTAAATTCCAATAGTTTATCATGTTTAAAGGAGTTTTCGAGGTCATGGACATATGTATCCATATGACACGGAGTTAATGAGTAAGTATAGCTCGGATGGTAATAGTAGATGAATTGGTATTTTTTTTCTCTATCCATGAGGAATCTGATGCCAATGTTTATACAGAGATAATGGGGATGTGATCTCACAAAACTTGGTCATGACAAAGTTGAGGAATGAGCCAACGATTACTTGCCCCTAAAAAGAGGCCACGAGTGGACATGTCCTCGTCTGAAGGAGTATTTTTTTAACTATCATTAGTCTTCTGTTGATAACAATCATATAAGCAAAGGAAACAATTAACATATGAAACATAGACTTTGAAGTAAAGTTGAATCTCATCATTTGTTTTAAATCATGAAAGTTCATGAGAAACTTGAGCCAATGATTTCAACGAGAAGTTCACAAGAAGAACGAAAACAATTATGGAATGAAAAACTAAGGACAAGAACATAAGAGAGTAGATGATGATTAACATCATAAAAACATAAAGACAATAATTGGTAGAATTTAAAGATATAAAGGAATCACAAATATAAGACAAAATATGAATAAGAACAATTTAAGAACAAGACATCAAATAAAAAGAGAAAATGGATAAGAGACCTAGGAGATGGAAGAAATGACGTGAGACTTGAGAAACTATTCTCCTCAAAGGTAAGCATCGTAGGACGAATTACCCTTTAAGAATTTCTCTAATTCTTAAAAGCTTAAAAAGTATTTTGTACAATGGATGTGGTGACATAAGATAAGTCCCTTTATGTGCATGCACAAGATTCTATTAGAGTAAGAACAACCACAAAGGAGGTCGAATCCTCTAATTTTGAATGTGGTTAATGATGTAAATAAGGATGAAGAAGAGCTTATTGAGGAAAGAGAAGAGGAGCTAAAATGTAAATACAAGAAGCATGAAGGTTAACTAGAGGAAGACTCTAAGCTTTGGAGGATGTGATTAGAAGACTTGTACATAAATATTTTCTTAATCTTTATAGGAACTTCAGAGAAGTTAGAAATTGATGTTTGGAACCGTAGGGAACCTTGGACAAATTCTAGAATGTTAAAAGTGTTTTTTGGAGCTTCTAAACTACCACATGTCACTTTCATGTGCACATGCGGTAATTTGACTCTTCCCCTTGACCCTTCAAGGTTTCAAGAGTTTTCTCATGTCCATTGGAGATTTATTAGGCACCACCAATGTGACTTCTTTCCAAGTTATCATTATTTTTTCAAATGTAATCATTACATCTTCCTAAATTCAAGGAACTACCACTAATTTCAAGGGATTATCATGTGCTAACCATGCTTAGTAAAGTTAACTCTTGATTAAAAAAATTTAACTCCATTTTCTTGTCCATTACACTCCTATGTAGAGCTCCTCATCTATAAAAAGGATTTTTCTCCATTTGTAAACTCACCCTTGAATATTGAACAAAATTATTTTGTGAGTTCATATTTGAGAGTCTGAAGAGTTCTTTTTTCTTGCTTTGGTTCTTATCTTGAGAAGTTTTCTCAAGTGATGAATCATCATGAAATTATCCTTTGATTTTTCATTAAAGGTGGTGCATATTCTCAATTTTCTTCTCTCAATCCATTTTTTTATTTCTTTACTTGTTCTTGTTTTTATATTGAAACTAATACAAAACAAATGGGTTTTCTACGAAATTGTATGCTTTCACCAATCATCTATGAAAACCCATGGAGTTTTTCTTCTCCAACAAGATCATGTCAATCTTTTAAGGTTTACATCAGTTATTGTAGAGTGGTATATCTTATTGCTAACAATCATTGAGTCTGTCATGTGGAAGTTGTTCTGACGAAGTTTCAAATTATAATGGTAAAATGTGAGAAGAATGAACTTATTCTTAAGATAGTCTAAAATAGTAGGATAATTTGTATTGATTACAAGAGGCTCAATTAAACAACCAAGAAAGATAATTTCCCTTTACCCTGCATTGATCAAATGTTGGAGCACTTGACTAGTAAATCTCATTATATTATTTTTCAGGTGGTTTCTCTAGTTATTTTATATTAGTCTCCTATTAGACTATGAGAAATATCATTTGGTTTGTGGATGCACTTCGTACTTTCCATAGGTGTATGATGAACATTTTTGTAGATTTGTTACCATTATGTATAGGTCTTTATGAATGAATTTATAATATGTGGTTCCTCATTTAATGCATTTGTGGATAGACTAAAATGGATGCATTGAAACTATGTTTGTTCATGATTATGAGTAATGTCACTTTGTGGTTGAAAAGAGCACAAATAGTTTTATAACATATTATCACTAAAAATTGCATATTAATAAATCCTCCTCAATTAGATGTCATTGAACAAATTACCTTAACCCTCTTGTGTGCAAAAGGTTCAATATTTTCTTGGTCATGCAAGTTTCTACAAAATATTTATCAAAGACGATAATAAAATGGCTTTTCCATTGTCCAACTTCTTGTAGAAGAACACGAAGCTCCACTTTGATTGTCTTTGCATATAAGTGTTTGAATCTGTGAAGCACATATTGACCACCACTTTTATCATTAAACCATCAATTTGGACTCTTCCATTTGAGATCATGTGACAACATCACTTCTTATCTCAAGACCAAGTCTTCTTTTTTAAAAGATATCGATTTGAGTTTTATATCACTATCAATATACTACTTTTTTTACATGTTTTTTCTTTGATCTCAGTTTTGTCTCTCATTTGGTTGATAAGGTCCAATTCTATTTTCATGCATTGTTCATTGAGGTCTAGTTTAAAGAGTTAACAGTGAAAGGGGGGTTCTTTTATCTCAATCAAGATCATAACATCGTTGTTATATGTGAGGTTGTATGATGTCTCTTGTTTTTGTAGACTGGGGTGTGAAACTATATGTCCATGGTACTTCTAACAAATCCTCAACCTATTTTTCCTTGGTGACTCCAAGTCTCTTCTTGAGCTCCAAAAGGATGACTTTGTTAGCAATTTCAACTTATTCGTTTGTTTATGGATGTTCTACTAAGTTAATTACATGACAAATATTGAGTCCCAAGTAGAATTTGGCTGACCCTTTGTCATTCTATTGTTGGTGATTATCTTGTTGTGGATGTTGTAGTAACACACAATGTTCTTTCACAAAAAAAAAAATTACTTATTGAGTTGTTATTTTCGCTTAGGATTTGGCTTCAATTCATTTTGTGAAGTAGTTCACAAACACAAGAAGGAAATTGCATTGTCCCTTGCTAGTTGGAAGGGTCTTAGTATGTCAATTCCCCATGTACAAAATGACCAAGGTGAAGTGATGTGGTGGAGTCACTATAGGTTGGCGTGTAAGAGATTTCCATATTTGTATCAAGTAATACAATTATTACATACTTAACCTTGACTAATAATATATGATGTGAAGTACTATGACAGCCATGGTATGTCCATCAAATTGTATTCCACATACCCTTTTGTGGAGCTCATCCATCATATAAATTGTTTGTGTTTCATTTAAACATTTTATAAGAGATTCGATTATCCTCATTTTAACATTTCACACCCCACAATAATGAAGTGTGATGCTCTCTTTCGAAACCTTGTCAGCATTATCCAACATATTTTCTTATACTAAATACTTTTGAATTATTGTCATCCAACTATGTCCAGTCTTCATGTCATGGAATTCTTCCATGTTTATAGTGGGAATTCCAACATTTTTATGACAATTCAGTGTTTCCCCTTCTTTTATGTGATTTTCAATTTGAATAACAAGTCGACTTAGATGTTCTCTTCTCATTAGATATGCTCGATGCATTTTTTAACTAACTTTGCTAGCATGTTAGTGACTCAATGATAGTATTTCAACAATAAAGAGTCATTGACCTGAAACTCGTTGGTTAGATTTCATCAATATATACCTTTTTGCTAGTGGGAAACTATGTCCAGCGGCAATGTCCTCAGGAGTTAATGGCTCAATTATTGGGGAAAGGGATTTAATTTGTTCCTAAACCCAACACTGCAATAGTAGCACACAACCTCATATGTTGTCTTGGTCATAGTCAATTCCATGATCTAATGCACGATAAAGACACGTCAAGACAGCTGAACCCCAACTATAAGTGGCAACATGGGTCAAGTCAGCTAATAATAACATATACATGTGCTCTAGCATGTTGAGCGATGACATCGTCTGTAGCAACACTTAATTATTATTTCTCAATGTTTGATATTGTAAGTGTCTGCAAACAAATGCAGCCACTGTAGCTTCAAAACCAAACAAATGCAGCCACTGCAGTTGCGACATTTTTAAAAATCATGAAAAGATTTTCTGCCATTGTGTAGTTGGGGAAGAGAGAATTTCCAGATCATACGAGAATGTTATGGCTATAAATTTTCACAACTTATCTTAATAAAATATTACTAATTCTATATAGAGAACAATTATTGTAATAAGTATAAAAAAATCTAGAACAACTTTTATAAATTAAATCATACAACATATACAATTTTATGGTTGATGGGAACTTACAGGATGTACTATGTATGAATCAGTATGAGTTAGCAACACTCAACAACAATGAAGAACTGAAAGATGGATTCCTTCAACACTGTGCCCACAAGTAGGTTAGAGGTTTAGTTGGTAATAAGATTTCTCTTTTTTTCCAGCATGGTTTGGCTACAAGGTGGGTTGGCTAAGGAGTGTAAGTTTATTGACAAAGGAGTGTAGGTTGCTATTTAATTGTATGTGAGTCTCTGCATCAGGCCAAAATATATGCTTCAATTTTTTCCTTCATTTAATGAGTCAAAATTTCTAAACAAGAAATCTATCTTACTGTTTTGAAGCACGCTTCTTAAATGTGCGTTAAAGCTACAGTGCACTTTGTGTTGTAAAACAGAATCTAATATAGCAAAATAAAAACGAAAAACCGAGTGTGTGAAACGGAAAACAGAGTATGTGGTAAAACCCTAACGTTCTTAAGTGACATTGGAGGAGATCGCGGAAGTTCAGTGAAGACTGGATCTACTCTAAGGTTATCGCGTAATGTTGCCCCTTCCACCCTGAATCGTAGCCGCACGACTGGGAACGCTCACACCTCCGCACTGTTGGTCGTGTGGAATCTTGAGAACGTTGTGAGATTCGTGGGTGGTTGGCTCCTCCATTCCCTCGGGTCTTCCTCCATCTTCGACGACCATGATCGCTCTTCCAGGGTTTGAAGATGTGGCAGTGTGTTTTCTCCATCTATAAATACTGCATCCCATTTGCTTCTGAAGATGCATCTCACACACTCACCTCTTCATCTTTTTCACCCAACACCACCGTGAAACCCTTCTTCTTCTTATCACCTTTAATTTTTTAGCTTTCTCTCTCATCATTTTGCTAGTTCTGATCCTCGAAAATCTTCGGAAAGTTCCTGTTGTATCTTGGGGGACTTGCACAATACACCGTGGATAAGTCCTTAGGGACAGTGATTACTCACGTATCGAGAAATCAATTTTTTTCATTTTTAAAGCCTCATTTACTACAATCGTAAGGACTTATGGCTGAAAATACGAACAACAACAACAACGCTGCTCCGGAAACGTCAAATGTTGTTTTCGCAATGCAAACCATCTTTGCAAAACCATTTCTGGATGTCTCGAAAATTGAAGTCTTCACCGGTCAGAATTTTCGACGTTGGCAAGAACACACCCTATTGGACATGTACGAAGTTGCTCTTGCACTTACAACTTTTGAACCCGACTCAAGCACGGCTGCGAGACAAGTTAATGATTGGATCCATGAGAATAAGGTATGTCGTCACACCTTACTCAGTGTGTTATCTAACGATCTGTTCAATATCTATGCTTCTTATAAGAATGCAAAAGATATTTGGGATTCTCTTATCCTCAAATATACTGTCGAAGACATCGTCAGACAAAGGTTCGTAATCACAAACTACTACCGTTGGGAGATGATCGAAGGCAAAGACATCAAAATCCAGATAAACGAATATCACAAACTTATTGAAGATATCAAAATGAAAGCTTAACCTTGCCGGATGAATTCGTGTCCGAACTCTTGATCGAAAAGCTTCCGCAATCTTGGACGGATTACAAACAACAACTGAAGCACATACATAACCAGATGTCATTATCAGATTTGATCACCCACATCATCATCGAAGACACAAACAGGAAGGACTGCGCTGCTACAAAGGCCAAAACTTTGTCTGCCAAAGCAAATGTGATAGAAGACAAACTAGCTCCAAAAAGGTACGAGAAAAAAATTTGATCATAAAAAGAAGTATAATAAATTCTCTCATCCCAATGGAACTAACCCCACTTTCAAGAAAAAGGATAATTGCTTTGTCTATGGAAAACCAGGTCATCATGCACCTCAGTGCAGACATAGGGCCAAAAACGACTATCCTCCTAAGGAAAATCTATCCGAAGGGGAAAATACTATTGTGGCAGTTGTTTCACAAGTAAATCTTGTGACAAATGTGAGCAAATGGGTGGTAAACTTTGGGGCTACCAGACACATCTGTGCAAACATAAATGTGTTTACCTCCTACACAAGTGTGGGGGATGGAGAAGAACAAGTTTATCTCGGTGACTCCAGGGCAACTCTTGTCCTAAGAAAAGGAAAAGTTCTTCTAAAGCTCACATATGGTAAAACTCTGACTTGGAGTGATGTGCTACATGTGCCATCAATTAGAGTTAATTTGATCTTTGTGGCATTGCTAAGCAAAGTTGGGGTTAAAGTGTCATTTGAATATGACAAGATTGTTATGACAAAAAACAATGTTTTTGTGGGAAAGGGATATTGTGATCAAGGTCTTTTTGTATTGAACATTTATGAAGTTATTAATGAATCTGAATCTTCTTCTTATATTGTTGATTCATATGATATATGGCATGCTAGATTAGGACATGTGAATTCTTCGTATGTTATGACATTACAACGACTAGGATTAATCAACATGCATGACAAACAAAATAGTAAATGTGATGTATGCGTAGAATCTAAAATAACGAAGAAAACATGTCATTCTATAGAACGTCAAACTGAACTTCTTGATTTTAATTCATACCGACCTTGTTGATTTAAAACAAACCATATCTAGAGGTGGTAAAAATTATTTTGTAACTTTTATAGTTGATTTTTCTAGATACACCAAAGTGTATTTAATTAAACATAAGGGTGAAGCTTTTGACATGTTCTTAACTTATAAAGCGAAATTAGAAAATCAATTGAATAAGAAAATTAAAAGAATTAGATCAGATAAAGGTGGTGAATATGTTTTATTTAATGATTATTGTGTAAAAGAATGTATTATTCATGAAGTAACCCCACCATATTCACCTGAGTCTAATGGAGTAGCTGAAAGGAAAAATAGGACTCTTAA
>Ga0123342_1005807_pt1 | contig 17612 bp, 14 predicted proteins | sample Turbeawhitnodule_FD_89960 | JGI IMG/M metagenome (GOLD analysis project Ga0123342, IMG submission 89960) | Root nodule microbial communities of legume samples collected from Mexico - Turtle bean Mexico white nodule | ecosystem: Host-associated > Plants > Roots > Nodule | place: Mexico: Nepantla...
TTGGAAGAAAAATATATTGATATGGAGAAAGACAAAGAAAGTAGAGTCAATCAAGTTGAAGAACTCCATTTGTTACTTTTGGCACAAAAAGAAAAGGTGAATGAATTACAATCCAAATTAGAAGCCCATTATACAAATGCCCTTGAACCTATCAAGAAGCTAAGGGCATAACCAAAAGTCCATGACAAGTATCTTCTATCTTTTGTTATTGTTGATGAGAGTGTAAAAAATAATACTTCAGATAGTATGACTGTAGGGTGTTGTCAAGGCATCATCTGAAAGGGATATATGGTCTAATCATTATGTTCCAAGCTCATCGAAGCCACAGTCTTGCAAAAGATTTTGCTTGGGAGACTAAAAGTATTTCAATCCAGAACTCTGCATGGGTTGGTGCAGTAAAAAAGACCGAAGTTGCTTTTAATCCATAAAAGTGTGGTGACTGTTGGGAAAATATTGGAATGACGATCAGAAAAACAATACGAATGAAGAATGTGAAAGGTTTAAGTTTAAGGGAGAAATTTGTTAACATTAAACTCAAAGTCGTCATCAGTTTTACTTAGAAATTTGAATGGTCAATCATTATTAGCTTTAATCATAGTTTTGTATGTCATTTATATTGTGATTTTAAATATAATTTATAGTATTGCTATGATGAGAAAGAATGTAGAATTTGAAAAGTTTATTGTAAGACTATTTACAGAGACTGAAAGTAACAGTGAAATAAAAGTTATAAGTTATATTCTCTGTTCACATATAATCCTAGTTTTCTTCCGGTTCAGCCCTTCTTGTCTTTTTGGTTCATTAACCTTATTGGATTAATGCTGGGAGCAAGCCATCTTTCCATGTGTACTACCATCCATTTCTTCCAAGTTTGAACAAATTGCTTGGTCACTAGATGCTTCATCCACAAAAGGACTGGTTACTGACTGCACTGATTCCCGAAATTTCGAGTCTAAAAGTCCGGGCGATGATGAACAACATGAATCAAAAACACCAGACATGTTACTCTCATCTGCTTTCATTTTCCGAGCATAAGCTTCAAAGTTGAATCCAACTATATTTTTCCCACCAAAATAGGATTCCAGCTTGTCCATGTCAAGGTGTTCCTCCATCACCATGCAGCTTCTTGGGTTATCAGGGTAAACAAATATCACCTTTTTGTGAGTCTTGGGTTCTAGAAATGGTTTCACCATCTGGTACAATGAAAACCATGAAGCAAATACAAGAATACTGAACTTAAGACATGTTATTGAGAAAATTTTAACAAAAAAGTAAAGCAACAAACAAAATTCCAGCTTCGAGTAATTTTAAACTAATACTCACTTTAAACTAATACTACACTCTAGTTGGAGTAACATTCTCCCATATTTAATGATTCAGCACAGTGGAACAAAAGTATCTCCAAACTCGGAGATACATTATATGACTAAACACTGAGTACATTTATGCACACACACATACAAATTCTCATCAACCACATGTGTTTATCTTCTCTTTCAAGAAACAAGTTGCATGTAGAATCTTAAGTTTTTACAACAGAAACAAAACGAAGTTGAGAAAAAATCCAAGCAAATGAGACAAATCACAAACAAATCAGTAGTAGAATATCATTACATATTCAAGCCTCATCCCTCCCTTCCCAATAAAAAGTAGACAGTGATGTTATAGTGTCATACCGTCCAAAATGACTCAAACACTTTTGGTGGATTGTAAAAGATTGCAATGCCCAACCTCTCAGGGTAATGAGCCTGCAGGATTTGAGCAGTGTCTCGTGCAACCTTCATAGACAAGCATGCTGTATTCCACCCTTGAAAATCAATGAGCCAAACCATCTGCTCTTGATTGGAACCTAGATTCCATATGGCATTCTCCAAACAGTAAATTAGGTACTTGATTTGCGCAATTGGAGTGTTTGTACTCTAAATTGGATAGATGAAGAAGTCTTAGTCAAAAGCATTGAAACTTCAAGACTAAAGGATCAATTTAGTCCTTGAAATTGTAATTTACTCTAGTTCCATCGTTAACAAAACTAAAAACAAAACTCCGAAACTGTAATTTAGTTCACATAAGTCTTTGGACTAGAATCAGAGAGAGATTACAGTTTTGGAGAGATGTTTTTTGAATTTTGTTAATTCTAGGGATTGAAGTGATAATAAATCACAATTTTAGAGATTAAAATTAACCATTTATTCAAACTTCAATAATATTGACAATGAGATTCAAACAACAAGAAGGTTCAGCTGCTTAAGTAGTAGCAGAACAAAAATGAATGTTGTGCTTACTCCAATTTATTTAGAATACCTGGATACCAGGTCTAATAACAAAAACAATCCTTCCTTGCTTGTCCAAGTAATCAGCTTTATACAGCCTTCCTCTCTCAGCTTCTTGAGCAATATCAACCTAATTGCATAAAAAGTAGAAGAAGAAAAAACACGACAATTGTCTTTCATTTGCAGTTATCTAGTTAGCCGTATGAAAATCATCAGTATTTAAAACATTCTAATCACGCCTTGGAATTCTATTATGTAATTGACCGAACAATATAAAATCTGAGTTAGAGAGAATTATACTGATAAAGCCACAGAAATAACCTGTTTGCAATTGCATGGACAATTAGTATTACAAAATGATAGACCTATCCTAGTTACAGTCAATTCACCTATATAAAACTGCACATTGAATTTTAGTTGGGTTTGAGCTATATTTATCTAAGTTCCTAAGTTTTTATACTAACCATTTAGAAAACTAGGATATTTGACCAACTTTCATGCTTTGAACTCTAATACATTGTATTTTACTTTATTGAAAAAGATAGATAAAAAAAAAAACATTTAGTGCACACCCATTTAATCTTCTCAGGCTTGAACTCCAACCTCCATTTCATGGTGACTTTCAACATCTTTGCAGCCTTCGTAGTATTATAACTGCGCGCTCTAAGGTATCTTAGAATTGATGCATCCGAACGCAGAGCAGAGAACTTGTCAGCAATTGGACCAATTATCTTTCTGACTTCTACAATCTAAGACAAAATAGGAAATCAAATCATTTTCCACTTCAAAATTCCTATTGATCGTCTAACAAACCAAGAGTACATGCAAACATTGGGATAGAAGATAAATATCAGAGTCTGCAATAATGTGCAATAACATTGCATCAAATTTATCATTTCACATTCATAAAATAAGGCCAGATGAATGTCAAGTACCTTCAGCTGCTCTTCTGCGGTAGATAGAGTTCTTTCAGTTGCTGATTTCGATTTCTTAAACGACATTTTTTTCCTTCAAATCACAATGAAGCTAAAACACCCTGAAAGGGTGATAAAAGAACAAAAAAAAATCTCACTTCCAGACAATTGGCATGAGTACATAATTGAAGTACTGCAAGAAAATTGCTGTTAAATAAACTGCTTCATTGAACTATGTTGATTATGTCGCACGTATTTATTGATTGTCTCCTCATCGCTGTTATGTTGCCATGGTTTAAAAGATAAAAAATTTCTAAACTTAAAAGATATATAACTTTTTTCCTTTTGAAACGTGATAACTACTATAAAGACAAGTGAAAAGACAAGAACAAGATTTTCTCCTCCCCATCCCAATCCCAATCCCAATTCCAATTCCTTGAAAAGGAAAAGAACATTATAACAATGAATTCCTACAACTAGGACAATCAACAAAAGGATCAAACAAAAACACTTCACCTTCAAAACCTTGTTTCTCAGTTTCACTGTAATGTTCCTCAGCAGCACTCTTGTTGCTTGATATTGTTACACAGAGGAATAACTTCGATCCTTAGCATTTATTGCTTTGGTCGGTCTATCAATGATTCAGTTCAACAAGTTGTTCATACATCCCACAAGATCATTAAATAAACAAGGACAACCAATTGTTGTAACACAATATGAAATCACAAATGTTACACCAACATAGAAAAATCAAACCAATGGCATACTCTTCACAAGCCTGCATGAAATGAACAGTGTGTGCAATGAGAAGAAATTGGAGAGAAAAAAAATAAGTTTTGAGAATACAAGAGATGAATGAGGATCACTAAGAAGAAGAGGAGGTGAGGTCGGACACGTGGCAAACACAGAGAAGTGTAAGAACGTAAACAGTGGAAAAGAGTCGCTTGTGATGCGGAAAAGACAAGAAATAACTATTTTTTTCTTGATGTTATGGAACCTCTACATCAAATTCTAACCAACATTCAAAACCGTCAAACTAAATCAAATATAATTAGAATAAATTGTAATAAAATATTAAAAATTAGAAAAAAGTTACTTTTTTATTTATTTAATTACAATTACAGCATTCGAGTTTCTGTTTTATTTTTACTGATAAAAAAGGTGATTGAAAAAATAATTTTCTTTATAGATGGTCTATGGTTCTCATAAATTAACTGTATTTAAAATTGATAACCATTACACATGTACATAGCAGAATAACTCAAACATTTTTTTTCTATTTTTTTCTGTCTTTTCAGTTTTTTATGTTTAAAATTAAATTTACCACAACATATTATTATAAAATAGAACAAATATTAACAAAAAAGAAAAAGAAAGACAAAATATATGAGAATAAAAATCTCTTCTAATCTTCAATTGAAATTAGAACAAATGGTCTAAATATATACAAGCAGTACACTCATTGTAGGTCTAGTTAAAGAGAGAAAATGAAAAACAAAAAGCCAATCAATAAATACTAGAATCAGAACAGACAAAATAAAGGTTATACACATCTGTAAAGAGAAACAACTAAGAATTAGGAAATACACAATTAATATTAACATCTTTCTATAACTCTTGTATTCATATCCTTTAATATCCCTCAAGCTGGGGAGCAAATATTGATGAGACTCAGCTCGGAACAAATACGCTTAAAAGATTGAGGACTTAAAACTTTTATATAAAGGTTAGCCAGTTGCTCTGTGGTGGAAATGAGAAGCAAATGGATGAGACCCTTTTTTAATTTTTCCCTAACAACGTGACAATCTATCTATATGTTTCGTACGCTTGTGAAACACTGGATTTATTGCAATATATCTTGTTGAGTCATTGTCACAATATAAAAGAGATGGTTACTCAAAAGGAACTTTGAAATCTTGAAGAAGATAAGTTAGCCATTGCCCTGTATTCAGCTTCACAAGAACTCTTTGATATTGTTCATTGCTTCTTTGATTTCCAGGATATGAGAGAATTCCCAATATACACACTAAAAATCAATCACTGATTGTCTTGAATCACTGCAGGTGCTCCAATAACTATCACAAAAGGTTTTTAGATGATCAGAAGTGTTGGAAGAGAAAAATAAACCAAGACTTGAAGTTCCTTTAATATATAGTTCTAATCGTTGCAGTATAAAAAGAAACTAAGAAAGTTGTTGCACAAAAAATGTTATGTCAGGTCGGGTATTAGTGAAATACATAAGTCTTCTAATCAATCTTCTGTAGGCTTGAATATCTGTGAAAGGAACACTTCCAGTAGAAGAAATTTGTTCTTGATTATCAATAGGAGTCAGTGCAGGTTTGCAGGCTAAAAAAACTGTATATGTTAACAATTCCAATGCATATTTCTTTTGATTCACCATTATTCCTTTATTACTTCTTTCTAATTCTAGTCCAAGAAAATATCTAAAATTCCCAAGATCTTTAATCTTGAATATCTGATTCAAGGCTTGTTTAATTCGAGTGATATCTTCTTTATCATTTTCTGCCAATGAATAAGGAATGATCATTCATAGATTGAGTATATCCCGCAGAAAGCAAAAAAGATGATAGTTTGGAAAACCACTCTCTGCTAGCTTGTTTAAGGCCATATAAAGCCTTTTTTAATTTACAAACTTGTCCTAGTTGAATAGAAGTCAATCCAGGAGGAGCAACCATGTATACATCTTCTTTCAACTCTCAATGTAAAAAGACATTGTTTTTGTCTAATTGTTTCAATTCTCAATTATAGATAGAAGCTAGAGAAAGAAGCAACCTTATGGTGGTCATCTTTGCTACTGGAGAGCAAGTATCAAGGTAGTCAATGCCTTTTGTTTGTGTGCATCCCTTTGCAACTAGCCTTGCTTTATACCTTTCAACTGTCCCATCAGCCTTATATTTTATTTTGAATACCTATTTGCAACAGCTTTATCCTTAGGCAGAAGAGCAGTCTCCCAAGTTTGATTTGACTCTAAAGCAGATATCTCACATTGTATAGCTTTTCCCCAACAACCATGTTTCACAACTTCAGAATAAGTGTTTGGCTCAAGAAAGAGACATAACAAAAGATGTGTAAGAAGGTGATAAATTGTTATAAGACAAAACAAAATTCAAAGGATATTTAACTCTTGAAGACGTATTGTAAACATTTAGATTACAATGATAATCCTTTAGATACTCAGGTGATCTTTTTATTCTTGTACTCATTCAAATAGACTGATCTGATTCAAAATTTTGTTCTATGTAATGATCTTCATTGAGGTTTTGGTCTATACGGGAACAAACATCTTCTGGAATGTCAATGTTTAATTCACAATTATTATTACTATTATTTTCATCATTATCATAGGGTGCATGAATGACTTGTGATGACTGACTCAAAACAGGTTGATCTTCAGTAAAAAAACTTTGATAATGAATGTTAAGACTGTTAGTTTCATTGCTAGTATCTTGAACCTTTTGATATGGAAAAACATGTTCATAGAAGACAACATCCCTAGACACAAAAATTTCTCTTGATTGAATATTCAACAAAATATATTCTTTTCCCCTCTTTTAAAACCAGTAAAAACACATTTTGATTCCCTTGGATCAAATTTTCTTCTATTTGACAAAATGCTAGCATAACATAAAGATCCAAACACCTTTAATCCATTAAAATCTGTTTCAGTTTTGTAAAGCATTTCATGAGGAGAAAAATCGTTTAAAACAGGTGTAAGAAGCATGTTTATAATATGGGCAACATATATCACAGAGTATGACCAATAATATGGGCAACATATATCACAGAATATGGGTAAATCAGATTGTATCATGAGATCTCTTTCTACATTTAATAAATGACCATGTTTCCTTTCAACTATATTATTTTGTTGTGGAGTATTGACACATGATGTTTGGTGTACTATTTCTTTATTAACAAAGAAATTACTCATGAAAAATTCAATCACATTATCACTTCTTATTATTTTTATTGTTGTCTCAAATTGTGTTTGAACAAAAATAACAAAATTTTCCAAAATCTAAACAACTTCAGATTTTTATTTTAAAAGAAAAATCCATGTGTACCTCAAATAGCCATCAACTATGGTCAAGAAATATTTATGTCCATGAATTGATGGTATTGAGTATGGTCCCTAAATATCTACATGAATCAAATCAATTTTGTTTTTATTTAGATGTACTAGTAGGAAATGAAAGTTTTTTTGCTTTGCAAAATGACAAACATTACAAACAAAAGATTTGTTATATTTAACAAAAGGAAATTTATTCTTGATAACATCAATTCATTTATTTGAAATATGACATAATCGAAAATGTCAAAGGGTTTCTAGATCATTAGCACTGACATTCACAATATTGATGGTGTGTGGAGATTTGATGAGTTTGATTTGAAGTTTCTGATAGGATGAAATCTTGAGTATATAAAGTCTATCTTGCATCTTAGTAGAGCCAATCATTTTCAAGGATTTCTTGTCCTAAATGTGACAAGCATTACAATCAAAGGTAAGAACACAAGATAGTTTATCAATCAATTTTGCTATTGAAAGAAGATTAAAAGTGAAAGCAAGGAATCTACAAAACATTGTCTATGGCATGATTTTGATTGAGAAAAATACTTCCAAAATAATTGGCAATGACTTGATTTCCATTTGGTAATTTGACATAAATAGGATTAACTTGATGATTTGAAGTGAAATAAGTTAAGGATGAACAAATGTGATTAGTAGCAATATTATCAATAATCCAAGAACTGAAAGATGAAATAAAGTTATTACTTGTTTGTGTTGTCATGTTGGAAGGAATAACAAATACTTCATTAAAAACATTGCCACTAGATTTGGACTATTGTAAAAGAGCTAACAATGTTTGATACTTCTTAGGAGTAAAACCAATTTGTTGAGACTGTACTTCTAACTTTGAACCTTCTTGATTCTGCTCATCATTATTAAAATCTGTATTATGAAAAACTGCATTAGTACGACTCTAATCATGGTTCTGATTTTTAAACTTGAAATGAGGTGGGAAACCATGTTTTTTATAGCATGCATCAATGGTATGCCCTGTCTTTCCACAATGACTGCAAATTTTGGAAGTATATCCTCTTCCATAACTTCCTCTTCCATAACTTCCTCTTCCATAGCCAACACCTCTTCCATAGGTTGTGGCATTGTTTTTATAACCTCCTTTGCTAGTAGAAATCATTGCATTGGATTGATTACCAAAAATTTGTCTCTCTTGTTGTGTAATGAGAGAGCAAACTCTATTCAAGGATGACAAAGGGTCCATCTATAGGATTTGAGTTCTCGCAGTCAAATAATTATCATTTAGCCCCCTTAGAAATTTAATAATTTGGTCTTGTGCTTTATATTTATAAACATTTACAAGAGCATTGCAGGTACATTTAGAGGCTTATGAACAAGTAGGTAGCGGGCGAAAAAGATAAAGTTCACCCCAAAGAATTTTTAGCTGAGTGAAATAGTTTGTAACAGTCAACTCACCTTGTTTGAAAGAAGAAATCATTTCCTGAATATCATAAATATGAATCATGTCTCCTTGTGAGAACCTTTCCTTTAAATCATTCCATATGTCCAAGGCATTGTCCATATAGATGATGCTCTGTACGATGGATTGAGAAATAGCCTTGAGAATTCAGGAAACAACTAGCATATTGGCTCTCTACCATGTTGGAAACAATGAGTTGGTATGATTGGGAGCTTCTATGGTTCCATCAATAAAACCTATTTTATTCTTTGAAATTAGGTTCATTTGAAATGAACAAGACCAATGAGGATAGTTTGGTCCCTCAAGAATAATAGGGATAATGAGAAAGGAAGGATTATCCGATGAACTAACATGGTAAGGTGAACAAAGATCTTGTGAGGGATCAACAACTTCACTCATGGATAAATGTAGCAACCAGAGCTTTCATCAAGACTCTGATACCATATTATAAAATAGAACATTAGATGAACAAAAGAGAATAAGGAAAGCAAAGGATATGAGAATGAATATCTCTTATATTCTTCAATTGAAATCAAAACAAATGGTCTGAATACATAGAAGCGTTTTGAATATATACAAAGAGTACACTCATTCTAGGTCTAGCTAGAGAGATAATGAAAAACAAAGAGTCAATCAATAAATACTAGAATCAATAATCAGAACAAACAAAATAAAAGTTATACACCTCTATAAAGAGAAAACAACTAAGAATTAGTAAAGACACAATTAATATTAACATCTTTCTATAACTCTTACATCTATATCCTTTAATACATATAACTATAACTATAGTATATGATTTTTAGTTAATTATCGTAAAGTGAATAAATTTACTGTAAAGAATTGTTTCCGGTGATATTTACTTTTATAATGAACTAAGTATAATAAATTTGTTGACTTTTATAATAATTGTACATTAATATATGTCCTCCAGTAATTAATTATCTCAACCAAGGATAAAGCAAAATAGTATTTTATGATATTGATATCTACCAGAATACGTTTTTTTAATAAGATTTTGTGCTGATGGTATATCACATAAAATTTAATCAAGCTTTATTGATAAAAAAAAATATAGTGGTGTCATTTAGAAAAATAAAAAAAGGAAAATAAACTAAAACAACGAATTCAATACAAGTGATGTATTGGATTTATTCAAATATGGTATTATTGGGAAGTTTATTTAAAGTAAATAGCAAGAAGAAATTACAGAAATCTCCAATGAAGTTTAAAGAAATTACAGGAGTTAGAAATTGTGTTTTAGTTACAGTATGCCCACCCAATTAACAAGTTTTATTCCTATAACAATGTCCAAGCATGTCACATGAGTTTTAAATAACTTTATAATCTATATGCACTTTTATTGTAGCCTAAAAAATAGGAGGAGCTTTGTGATAATTGTTTTTGCCTCAACAATGCACATGCATTCTAGATTGGTGGTGGAGGTTTGTGGAAAGTAAATTTTTTTTTTCATGATTTCGGATTGAGATTTCCTTTCATGACTTTTTCAATGGTGTTGTGTGTTCTTGTTTGAGTTTGGGTTAGGCAAAATCCATTGAACACATGTAGGTAATGATTGGTTCTAGTGATGGTATTTTGTGTAGGTAAGGTGTTTGATAAAATGTCGCCATCATATTCATCATACATCAAAGGAAATATTATCACTTATAGAACACTTACAGAAATAAAACATAATGGAATCGATGCTAATCTTAATTAAATATTTTATAATTATAGATCAACAATATATAATTACTTTGAATGGTGTGAAAAAGTTGTGGAAGTTGAGAATAACAAGTTGAAGATCAAGATTAAATATTTAAGAAGACAATTAATTGACAAGTTCAAGATGATGGTGAGACTTATCAAAGTTATTTTTGAATGGTTAGGATGATTAGTTTTACAATAGTAATTGTAATTATTGTTGACATTCTTTAAACTCTTTTTGAATGAATATGTATAAACTCTTTTTCAGTTATGTTTTTTAAAATATAATTACAATACATAGTTTCCTAACTAGGTACAATTTCTTATTGTAAACTTGAGTTTTTTTTTTCTTGTTAATACATCACTTTAACATCCTATTATTTTTATTGATTAGTTATTATATTTTCTTTATCAAGCACCAGTAAGCCTAAGTTTTTCATTATAAAGCACAGTAAGCCTAAGTTTTTCATTATAATTTCCAATATGCATAGTTATATAATAAATTTAATTTATCTATTTTCACCAAAATCAAAATTTTTAAGTAAAATTTTACACTAAAGTTTATTCACTATATTTTTTTTTTACTTAGGATCCTCCACACAGTGTCCTTAGTTTGAGAGATCTTATACATTGTACTTGTCTAGTCAAAGCTACACAGATCATATACTCTTCTCATGGAGAAATTATGAACTCTTTAATAATAAAATTTCATAATTAAAATATTTTAGCTCACAACGTAATAATAATTCCATTAACAACAACAATTCACAACAACAATAAAAACAATTCACGATAACAACAATAAAAACAACCGCAATTCACTGTAATAACAACAATTCATTGTAACATCATCAATAATTCAAAGTAACAACAATTTATTATTGTAACAAGAGAATAATAAAATATAAAAATAATTTTTTTTGAAAGAATAAATAACATGATTTTTTATTAGAAGACAATTTTAGTTTCTTATAAAAACTACAACATAATACAAATTTAATTATTTCTTTAAAAAAAATATTAATTCAAAATACAAAAAAAAAATGTTATAAGAAAAAATTCTACAAATAATAACTACAAAATATATAATAATAATAGTAATAATAATATTTTACTGCATATTTATTCAATAAATATTTTTTGCAAATAACTTCCTACTAAAACTCACCATTAGCATTTTTTATATATCTATTTTTCACTTTAATTTTTTTATATCTTTTACTTTGAACTCATCAAGTTTAACATATTTAACTACCAAAAACCTAACTTATTCTGTGGTTTTCTCAAGTATAGTCCTAACTCTTTGTGGTAACATATTCTCATAAGTTTTTGGCTTTCACATGCCTCTTTTGGAAAACATCAACCTACCATCTACAAACTAAAAAATAAAATCATATTTTCTTCCTATTGCCACCTAACTTTGCATTCTAATATTCACATACATTATTTGTTACATGATCACTTCTACAGAGTGGGTGATAAGTGTATCTAGACCAACTTGTTTTTGGATTGTCATAAGATAATAACCAACTTGTACCCTCATGGATGTTAGTTATTAATTTTGTTATGGATTTATTGAATGATGTCTCATTATAGGCCATGACACATGCCCAAAATTGACTAGTAGCAACAAAGGCTTAAACATACTTTTGAAATTATTTATCATACAGTTAGAGCATAATTTGAAACAAACACAGGACTATAAACAAATCAGGTAAACAAAACCATTTCCATATCAAATGGGCACTCATGTGCATAATTTTACTCACACTTAAAACCTTCCATCATAACTTTCTTGGACTATAATTATGAATACATCCATTGTTTTAAATAAGATTAATCTATTTGGGTTTATTTATGTCTTAGCTATTATTTCAGATAAATTATGGATTTGTAGTCACAGAAGACGGTCTAATCTCTCTTACATCAAACGATCTTGTGGTTACATGGTGCATATAGTTCAACAACTCATCTGGTAAGACTTAACTGAAGAAAACACCTTAACAACATCAAGTTAATGAAGTCGAGAGTGCAGGAAGAGTCTGATGTGAATATCTTAGGCTAGATAGTCTAATAAAAGCGTTTGTTGCACTGATGCACAAGTTTAAAGGAAGTGTGTGTGAGTGGGATTGATCAATCAAAGTCTAAGTTTTTTCTTTGAATCAAAATGGAAAATAAAATATGAGTAAAAGAATTTGAGAATAAAATGTATAATATCTCATAATAAAAAATAGAACCAAATAACCTAGAAAGATAAGAAGAATAGAATCTGCAACAAAATAGCAAACAAAATCAAAAAATTCTAGAAAGATGAAAATTGAGAATTTGTGAACAATATCTGAACCACAATCTAATTTCAAGATTCATGGAAAAAAAACTTGTAAAAAGACACAAGCTTCAAGGAGAAATCATTGAGTCCTACTCTAGAAGATGTCATAGAATAAAGCATTAACATTTTCTTAGTTTTCTTGTTTCCTTCTTTGCAACTCTTCCATTTTACCGGTGCATGGAAGACTAAACTCTTTTGGCTTTATTATCTTGTGATTTTGCAATAGATTTTAAAGTTTTGTGCAATCAAAGTTTTATTCTTCAATATATGTAACAGGATGCACAAGACAATCTGGTATTTTTGAGTTATAATTTCTATTATTGGAATTGTTTTTCAATGTATGATTCAATTATGCTCTTTAATTGGAATTCTTTGTTTAGTTTGCATTATTCTAAATAATATCTTGTTTTTTAATCCAAGAGATAAAATATTAAAAACCTTATGAGTAGACACATGAAGACAAATAAAGTGCTAATGAATTAGTTGACGCATGTTTCATTAATTAGATTCCATTGATTTGGTTGATGTATGCTTGGTCAATGTAATCTTGTTTGGATGATTGAATAAATAATATATATATATATATATATATATATATATATATATATATATATATATATCAACTAGTGAAGAATTCACTACTAAAGTAACTTGAAATTCAACTTGTCTTTAGTATTTTCTATTGTCTACTTTCTTTTTCTACACAACAACCTCAGACCCCTTTTACTTTACTATTATTTCTAAATTTTATTGTTTGTAGATAAGTTTCAAACACTATTTGATTGGATTCACAATTGTATTTGTTGAGAGATGACTTGGGGTCAACTGGCCCTATCTATTTTATGTTAAACAGTCTAACACTGCGTTAAACCGTCTATACTAAAATTATTTTTAATTTAATTGTGGAATGATAGAAATTAGGCACTACATCACAAACCATCTCCACGTCAAGTTAGTATCATATCTTAACAACATAGAATAAGAAAATAAAACAACACTACATCAAAGCAAATAATAATGCTAAATTGAACATATTAGAAGAACACTTATTCAAACAATGCTCCATTGACCATACATTAAATTGAAAGGCACCATATAAATACCAAAAAGGGAACCATAAAACAACACTAGAACCATGTCAAAGGCAAATAAAATAAGTAAACATAAACCAATAAAGCAATATACGAAACCTTATAAAAATAATTTGGAACCATAAAGCAAAACCTAGATCACGGTTACCTATGTGTTGCATAAGAAAACATTTTTGTTACAACATTAGTTAGTCCATGTAATTAAACTGAGAACTAATTCATTATAAAATATGAAAAATTGTAATATACAAATAAGGAAATGCTTTTGCTCTAGTTTTGGTCATTCCTTATTATAGGTACAAATTCATCTTTCCACCCATGGACTATTTATAAGGACTTGACAATTGATATAACCCAACTCGATAAGCAAATGACTAAGGACACAACAAAAACTTCACAACTAGGCCAATCATCTCAGCATACAAGACCACAGACCCCACCAGGTCTCAGAAAAGCCTTAGTAGAAGAACCAAACATGAAGCAAAATATAATTTATTCTTCCTTCTAGTCTTTTCACAAGATAAGTTTATGTAAAATAAATTGAGCTCACTTTAGAGGTGGCAAATAGAAGAATAAGCTAGAGTAGGGTGTGCTTAGTAATTTGAGTAGAGTGTGCTTAGTAATTTGGGCTTGTCCAAAGCCCACCTTTCATGACATGTGGACCTAGGTTTAGGGTTTCTTTGACCTACCTTCTAGAAGATTTCTAAAAAATGACAACACTACCCCTCTATCTTGCTCTCCAAGACACACTCTCCTATACATAGAGTGCATTGCCTCATGTATTTTACACTTGATTTTGAATATAGAAGAGAAACTCTACTTGAGTGATTAGTGAGCTTTCCCTCCTAATTTATTCTTGGGTCTTATCTTGAGAGTATTGCACCTCAAGTGGCGACTCCCCACCACCCATCTTAGAGTATCCCATCCTCCAAGTGGTGTGACAACATCTCATTTTCATAAGCTTTCTTCATCTCTTCACCTTTTTCCTTCCTTTTCTTTGTGCGACTTTTCTTCCATTCTTTATGTTATTATGTTCTCTTTTCCTTATTTGCTTTTCATTTCTGCCATCATCATCTAAATCACCATATAAATGTGTTTTTCTCTTTGCCCTCTAGAAGTGAAATTTCACACTTAACCACTTGGTTAAGTTCGTGTCCAGTGGGAATCTTCTTTGGGTTTCTCACCATAGTCTGCTCAAAAGAAAAACTCATAAACAAAGTGCAACCCATAAAATGTGCAATCCTCAGCTCACATCAATAATTCAAGAAATATCACATAAACTCTTACATTCAATCTCAACAAGTGCAAGTGCAAGTGCACTTTGAAACATTCCTTTATTCCCATCAAGTCCTACAATTGATAATGTACCGGTCAGAGACAAACAATCCCAGAACTTCCGGTATCGGATGTTGACCGACCAACTTGTGTGAAATACATCAAGATAAAGAGGATAATTAATACATTCTAAATTAGGAAATACTCTTTTAATATTGATTATGCATGTTAACTATGATCCATCAATATCAGGGCTCATCACAATTGTATAAATAGGCATAACAGACAAAGCAAATATGCGTCATTATTATAGCATTAATAACACCCAAATACTGAAAAATCACTTAAGCATCATAGAACCCTTTGCAGGTCCACTCCTGACCAGGAGCCGAAACTGAAACGTTAGAAAAAGGAAACAAATTGTGACCAAAGAAGAAAAATCAATTGTTCAATCAATAGTTGATAAAAATCCATGTATAGTTTTCTATTGGGCCACATAACTGGGTCTTGTTTTTCTATTTGTTTGTTTTGGTTTTTTGTTATTTCTGTTCCACTTTTCTCTATAAGTACACCTCTATTTTTCTATTTGTAACACACAATATATACTTTTGTGAATTCAGTTAATTCACGTGTGTGCCTTTTCGTTTACGATCTTCGCATCTCTTCACCATCTTTCTCTGTTGTTTCTCTTTCACCCTTTTTAGGGTTTCTTGCCTTGATTGTTGGTTCTCTTTTGGTGATTGGTTCTTCCTCACACCTTTGCAACGCCACCCTAGCTTTCTTTTCACTATAACAATTAATCATATTATGGTATCAGAGCTCATCAATTGAAGAGCTCTGTTGCACACTTTAAATCTTTCCTTTCTTTTCTTTTCTTGCTTTACTGTTGTTTTTTCTTGAACATTTCTTTGTTTCTCTTTTTGCAACAGTGGTGCAAGAATGCCATGTCTCATCGTCTCAAGTCAATCCAGCGAACAACTATCTGTACCTTCATCCAAGTAAGAACCCCACTACATCTCTTGTCTCGCCAATGCAGGAGACTTCTAACTATCACTTTTGGATTCGTTTGATCTTGACAACTTTAAATGCAAAAAACAAAGTGGAGTTTTTTCTAGGAACACATCCTTTCCTAGAAAAAGATCATCCAAGTTTCTCGGCCTGGAATAGATACAATATTATGGTTAGTACACTTTGTCTCCCTTCCCATTCGGCAAAGCATCATTTGGATGGATGTTTTTCTAGACATCTAGAATGATTTGAAAACCAAATGCTCTCACGGTGACCTATCCAGGATTTCTGATCTTCAACTAAAAGTAACTTCGTTAAACCAGGGGGATTTATCTGTGACTGAGTATTTTATAAAATTAAGGATAATTTGGGACATGTTAGATAATTTTAGGCTTATCCCTATATGCACATGCTTTGTAAAATGCTCTTTCTCTATCAATTTTGTCATAAGTCAAAGAAAATGTGAAGATCACGTTATGCAATTCTTGAGAGAGTTAAATGATCAATACAGTAATATAAGATCACATGTTTTGTTTTACTCATGGAACTCATCCCACTTATACAAAAAAAAAAAAAAATTCTCTTGTTGCTCAACAAGAAAGACAGTTAGCAAATAACATTTTTGTTAGTATTTCTAGTATCAGCAATGCCAATTCCACTAGGACACCCTCCTCCACTCTATGTACGTTCTGTGGTAAACATGGGCATATTTTCTTTTAAAAGGTTGGGTTCTCAAGTCAAGAAAGTAGGAACACAAAATTCAATAGCACTAGAAAATTTTACACCTACTGTAACAAAAATGGTCACATTGTGGACACTTGTTACAAGAAACATGTCTACCAACTGGGTATAAATTCTATAATAACAATAGGGTTGGTCAGATTAACAATCTTGTTACTACTGTTGAAATTCTTTCTGAGCCTTGTCCAAAAGAGCAGGAAAATCATGATTATCATCTCACTGCTCATCAATATCAAATTATCAATGATGTTTTAAGGAAGACCAACAGTGACACTACAGCTAATCATGTTCAAGTCAATCAAGTGGGCTCTCTGCAGACCCCAAAGCACATGAATCATCTTCAACAGGTAAGAATTCCTTAAACTCTTTAATCATACTCTGGATTGTTGATTCTGGTGCCACTGATCACGTTTGCACGGTTTTATCTACTTTCACTCCTATAAAGCTATCAAACTTGTCCTTATCAATTTACCAAATGGCTAACATGGTTTTGCAAACTATTTTGGGATAGTAATTTTTACAAATAAATTTTATCTTCTTGATGTGTTGTACATTCCTCAATTTACATGCAATCTTATATATACTTCTAAATTGTCTCTGAACTTAAATTGTAACTTGATCTTCTACCCCCCCCCCCCCCCCCCCCACACAAACAACCCTCTTTTATCGCCACACCCCCTCAAAGGAAAAGAGTTTTTGTGTTTTTTAATATTTGGCTTTTATTTTTTTTTCAAAATGACAGTTTTAAAATACAA
>Ga0123342_1005808_pt1 | contig 17608 bp, 14 predicted proteins | sample Turbeawhitnodule_FD_89960 | JGI IMG/M metagenome (GOLD analysis project Ga0123342, IMG submission 89960) | Root nodule microbial communities of legume samples collected from Mexico - Turtle bean Mexico white nodule | ecosystem: Host-associated > Plants > Roots > Nodule | place: Mexico: Nepantla...
GCTTTTTATTTTTAGTTTGAGTTCATAATTGTGTCTTAGTTCTTACACAATTTCCATTCTTACATTTCCATTGTGTTAATTTTGGTTATCTTGCTGTTTTCTTCCAGTTTTCCAGTTTTTCCCTGTTTCTCTCTCTGTTCTGGGCTGTTTTGTTTTAATCCAATTGGTGTCGTCATGGCTTGGATTGTGCGTCGCGCCGCCGTCTTCGGCTGTTCTTCGCACCGCCTGGAACGCACGAGACCAGCTTCCCTTGTCTAGGGAATCGTCGTCGTCGTGTGGATATGTAGTGGCGTGGTAGTCTCTTGTGCCATTGCCAAGATCTGAAATTAGTTGCACTGAGTATCTCGTCTAGTCGTTTGAGATGGCAGAAAACGGTAAGTTCTGAATTGAAAAATTCGATGGTACAGATTTCAGTTGGTGGAAAATGCAAATTGAGGATTGCTAGTTCATAAAGATTTGGACATGGTTTTGGGTGACAAGCCAGAAAAGATGTTTGATGCAGAGTGAGCAAGTTTGGATCGGAAAGTTATGTCTGTTATCCGACTCTCGTTGACCAATAATGTTGCGTTCAACATTCTAAAGGAGAAGACAGCGAAAGGTATCATGGAAGCATTGTCTAACATATACGAGAAGCCATCTGCTGCACACAAGGTGTTTCTGATTAGAGAATTGGTAAACACAAGGATGAAGGAAGATAGTTCAGTTACTGAGCACATCAATAAAATGAATTCGATCTTAGCCAGACTTACGTCAGTGGGCATTAAGTTTGATGATGAAGTTCAAGCTTTACTATTGACAGTTGATCCGAAACGGTTACAGCAGTTACTAGTTCTGCGGGACCCCATGGATTCAATTTTGAGAATATTCATGATCTCATGGCGAGGACGTCCGAAGAAGGAGTTCTGGGGAATTATCTAGTGAATCGCTAAATGTCATCGGAGGTAAGAAAAATATCAGAGATAGTGGGAGTAAGAACGAAAGAAGGAGTCAGTCAAAGATTCGGGATTGCTCAAGTGTAACATGTTGGAACTGCAAGGAGGTGGGGCATTTCAAGAATCAATGCCCAAATGATAAACAAATCAACATTGCAGAAGACTCCGCGGACGAGGACCTCTTAGTCTGTTGCGCGAATAACAGTGTGGATTCTTGGGTCATGGATTATGGTGCTTCATTTCATGCTACCCATAGCAGTAAAGCATTGTAGAATCTAGTTATTGGGGAATTTGGAAAGATAAGACTAGCATACAACAGAACTATTGATGTTACGGGCATGGGTGACATAGTGTTGAAGACATCAGTCGGTTTCTGGACTTTGAAGGATGTCAGAGTTGTTCCAAGTTTGATGAAAAGTTTGATTTTTGTTAGGCAGTTTGACGAACATGGACATGATGTGAAGTTCGAAAATCAGCAGTGGAAGTTCGCTGTATATGGTCGAATTATCGTCCGAGGGAGCGACCGTCCCAATTCAGAAGATAAACAAAGTCTGATTCACAGAATCTAGTTGGCAGAAGAGGGTTGTCTTTACAAGAGAGAAATCCAGAGCCACATGTCAGATTCGGGATGAACGAGCATTGCAAGGTTTAGGTAGACCAGTCAGAGGTACTTGTGGCAGTGGGAGCACGGATCGTGTTTCAGTTGAGGTCCCTAGACGACAGTGGGTTAGGAGAACTAATATTCCAACTGTTGAAACATCTCCAGAAAATTTCTTGTTGAGTATGGAGAGTGTTTGTTCTCAAGCTATTCCAGGATTCGGCAGTTCGTGTAAGTGGGAGCCGGTAGGAACAAAGAACGAGTTAGTGGCAGTTTCAGTCATGACTAACGTGTTGAAACTCAGAGGAGTTTCAACGAAGCTTTCAAAATGGTTAAGAAGGTTGGTGACAACTAGTGGTGGAACATTGAGTTCTGTTGATAGATTACAGAAGTACGTGTACACAGTTGAAGCGCAGGGGAACATTGTTTCGTGACTTCAAGTGGAAGATTATTGAGTGTGAAGCCAGGACCAATTGGGCTGACTAGACACCTTGTTTTAGTGAGTAGGCTTAATCATTGTGTCCCCTTTATAATCTCTATTTAAAGAGATCATTGTACTTGTAATGGTGCATGCATCAGGAAAGAAATAAAACCTAATAGTTGCACGTGTGGATGTAGATTGCAGTTAGCGACCGAACCACGTTAAATCTTGTGTCATTTATTTTTTGGCGTTGTTTCGTAATTATATGTGTGTTGTTTCCACGTGTGTTTTTTCCATCATGTTGATATATATGTTTTTTTCCATCTTGTGTCATCCTCTTGGAAATCTGAGTTTTCCATAAGGCTCTGTAGGCGTTTGATATAATAAGCAGATATGTTTTTCAATAGTGAAGCATATAATAAGCAGATGTGTCTTTCAACAGCTTCACTATGGTTTGAGTTCGAATTTTCAGACATATGTGAAGGGATCATATGCATGATCCTGCCTGGTGGATAAAGACGTCGCCTAGCTGAAGGTGTGACCGGAGAAACACTAGAATAAGTGTTAGGAATATTAAAATGTTTTTCCTGTTTAAGCTTCCCCACTGAATTCAATAATTGGTCTTCATCTTCACTATCGTCATCTGAGTCATAATTTTCAGATCCTTCCCTGGAAGAATTATATTCATCCTCATCATCAATAGATTCTATGAGTAATTGTTCTTCACTTAAAAGAGGTTCAAAACTTGTCTCGGATAATCCAGAAGCTTCAACCAAGTTATCTGACAATGTGTCACGTTGAGACCACGGTAACAGCGAGTGTTTATGCTTCTTCACAACTTTCAGTGGAGAAGGACTGGGGGCCTAAACCGTTTCGTTCTGTTGACGACTGGTTCCTGGAGAAGGTCTTCCGAAAGATGGTAAAGGATAAATGGTCATCCTACCCCGCTGAGGGGAATGCTTTTGTGTCTTTCAAGGAAAAGCTGAAGAGGTTGAAGGGTGATCTCAAAATCTGGAACAGGGAAGTGTTTGGTAATATTCAAACCCAAAAAGGTTTGATATTGCAGGAAATAGATGATTTGGATTGCAAAGATTGTCAGGACGGTTTGAGGGAAGATGATAGATTGAAAAGGGGCGATCTGGTGAGTCGGTTGATGGTAATTGATAAGAAGCTAGAATCCCTCATCTGTCAGAAGGCTCGAGCTAGTTGGTTCAAAAAGGGGACTCTTGTACAAAATTTTACCACTCGTCCTTGAGATGGAGAAGGGTTAGAAATGAAGTAAAAGGGGTGGAGGTAGAGGGCCAGTGGATTGAGGAACCCAGTACGGTCCGCTGTGAAGCAAAGAAGCTATTCAACAGTAGATTTAAGGCTACAAAAGATCTTGGCGTCAGACTTGATAAGGTGGACTTTAAGTCTCTATCACATGAGGACAACAGGAGTCTGATTAAGGCTTTTTCAGCAGAAGAAGTAAGGGATGCTGTGTGGCTTTGTGATGGGTCTAAGAGCCCTGGACCAGACGGGTTCAACCTGTTTTTTGTTAAGGAGAGCTGGGAGGTCCTTAAAGACGAGTTAGTAGAGGCGTTGTCTCTCTTCCATGAGACGGGGTGCATACCTAAGGGTTGTAATGCTTCCTTTGTTGCACTTGTTCCAAAAGTCAGGGACCCTGCTAAACTCGAGCAGTATAGACCTATATCCCTGATGGGGGTTATGTACAAAGTTATCTCAAAGGTGCTGGCAGAGAGGCTTAAGAAAGTGTTACCAGCTGTTATTGACAAGTGTCAATCAGCCTTCCTCAAAGGAAGAGGTATTCTTGATAGTGTCCTAACGGCCAATGAGGTGATTGAGGATCTTAGGAGGTGCCGGATGAGCGGACTGTGTTTTAAGGTGGACTTCGAAAAAGCTTATGATTCAGTCAGTTGGGAATTCCTTTATGACATGTTACAAAGATTGGGATTCCATAGTAGATGGATTATGTGGATGAAAGGATGTCTGGCTAGTGCTTCAGTGTCAGTCTTGGTTAACGGAAGCCCCACGGAGGAATTCCACCCGTCAAGGGGTCTAAGGCAGGGAGACCCCCTTGCTCCTTTTCTCTTCCTGGTGGTAGCTGAAGGGCTTGCAGGCTTAGTTAGGCAAGTTACGAAGGCCAATCTTTACGAAGGACTCAATATTGGCAGAAGTGAGGTAGGTCTCAGTATGCTTCAATTTGCTGATGACACCCTCTTCTTATGTCAGGATGCTTTCTCCAATGTCTTTACCCTAAAGGCGATCCTCCGGGGGTTTGAAGTAGCATCTGGCTTGAAGATCAATTTCCATAAGTCTAAGCTAGTTGGCATAAACGTTTGTAAGAGCAATATGGACTGTTATACGAAGACTTTGAATTGTACACAAATGGAGGCTCCTTTTACCTACCTGGGCATTGAAGTGGGGGGTAATCTGAGGAAGAAGAAGTTTTGGGAGCCGGTTCTGAAAAAGCTAAAATCGAGACTTAGTGTTTGGAAAGGGAGATTCCTGTCCATGGCAGGGAGGATATGTCTTATCAAATCTGTCTTGTTTGCTATTCCGCTTTACTACTTGTCCCTGTTCAAAGCTCCGAAGGTGGTCTGCAAGAGTATTACGAGTATCCAAAGCAGTTTCTTGTGGGGATGGGGCAAAGAGAATAGGCCTGTCGCCTGGATAAAGTGGTCAGACATTAGAAAGTTTAATCATGCGTTGTTGGCTAAATGGAAGTGGAGGTGTATTTCAGATGACAAAGGAAGATGGAAGGAAGTTCTGGATTCTAAGTACGGCATGGACCCAAGTAGTGCCGACGTCCCCGTGAAGTATCAGTCCTGGTGGTGGAGAGACCTGAAGAAGGTGTGTAGAGATGGAGGAGGAGAGGGGTGGTTCCAGGAACAAGTTGGGTGGAAAGTAGGAAGAGGGGATAAAGTAAGGTTCTGGGAGGATGTGTGGGTTGGTAATTCAAACCTGAAAACCTCGTATCCAAGATTGTTCTCTCTTTCGTTGAATCAAGGTCAGAAAGTGGATGAGGTAGGAGCATGGGATGACTTGGTGTGGAGGTGGTCTTTAACGTGGAGGAGAAGCAGATTTGAGTGGGAATCGCTCTTGGAATCTGAGCTTGTTAATTATATTTCCAGGGTCAGTTTCCGGAAGGACGAGGAGGATTCCCAGATTTGGAAAAGTGATGAATCTAGTTGTTTCTCTATAAGATCTGCATATGAGTTTTTAGCTAAGTCTGATATGGGCTCCCAAAAATAGGTGTTTAGTATCCTTTGGAAGGTGAAGACTTTTCCTAATGTGACGCTTACGGCTTGGAGGGCGTTGCTGGGGAGACTCCCAACAAGGGAGGGGTTGAGTAGGAGAGGGATTGTGATGAATACCACAAGGTGTGCCCATTGCTTGGTAGAGGAGGAGTCTTGTCAACATCTCTTTGTGGAATGTATATGTGCACGTAGCGTATGGAACTTGTGCTTCAAATGGATCGGGATTCTGTTCGTCCAATATAATGACATGGTGGCCCACTTTGAAGGTTTTTCCTTGACAAACTACAGTAAAAAACAGGATATGGTATGGAAAGGGATGTGGACAGCTATAGTACGAAGTTTGTGGGAGCATAGAAATGTTGTGGTCTTCAACGAAGGTGTAGTGGACGAAGAAGAGATGTTTCATAAGGCCCAACTTAAATCATGGTTGTGGTTAAAACATAAGGGTCATAATTTCTGTTATTCCTTCTCCGACTGGGTGACGAATCCTTGGTCCTGTATTAGTAGTTATAAATAAACTGGTGCAGGTTTCCCAGGCAGTTGTTAGAAGAGGATCATAGTGGCATGCCTTGAACTGGAGCAGGGAAGAAGGCTGGCTTCAATGATGGGCTATCTACCTACGGGCCATGGTTATGTGCATAGAAGTCAAGTCAGGAAGTCTAGCAGAACAGTCATGGTTCGGTTTTGGGTTCCTTGCCTGGCAGGTGCAGCTGGAGTTCTGAGTGTAATCTCTGGGATGGCTGGTTCTGGTCGCTGAAGCCATTATGCTGGTCTGTTGTTATGGCCAACAGATGCAGGAATTGATGGAGCTATACGAAATGGTGTGAGTAGTCGTGGATTGTCAAGTAAGAAACCCCCTGGTTGCTGAAGATGTTGGTGCTGGCTGGAATATTGTAACTGAAGATGCTGAGGAGGTTTCTCTGTGAGTGGAGCAGCTGGATGGAGGAAGGGGAAGTCTAAAGCTAGGAAGTAAAAGCCCCGATGTGTAGTAGGTCTCTGTTCTGATTCTTGAGATTGTAGCTGATGGTTGGTTAGGGTTCTGGGATGTGACTGCTATTTAGGAGGGTTGGTGAACTGGCTTCCTAGCTTTGAGTAGTTTGTGTTTGTATTGTGTAGATGGTATTCTATGCTGATCTAATTCTATTATGGTGGGGCAGGGGTCAGAATCGTGTTTTCTTGCTATACGATAGGTTGTTTTATTGATTTCTGTGCTGGCCCACTAGTTATCATGCTTCAGATGGCTAGATTTGTGGGCTGCTCATGTTAGCTATAGCATGAGTCTAATTATATTAAGATGAGGAATGGTGAGAATGGAAAGATGGTACAAGCGTAATTTCAACATTTGATGTTGAGATCGTAGGTACCAATTTGCTAACGGGAGTTGTACCAATTTGTCCTTCTCTTTTTTGTATGTAGGCTTTGGGAATTTTGTGGGGCTTATAGAATGTGCTTATCTGATGTGGGGACTGGGTAATGATCTTAGAGTGTTAGTCCTCTCTCTTTAAGAAGGTACGGGTAGTGTTGGGGTTGGTCTTCTACTGATTCTGGTTTTGGACGTCGTTTTAGGACTTTTATGTCCTAATTCCTTAAGATTTTTGTGTTTGTGTTGTATACGAGTTGGAATATTCTTAAATTATTTTTTTTATTTAATTTAATTTTTTGTCGATAAAAAAAATTAATAGAGGTATATAATGAACTATATGTAAAAAGAAGGAGACATGTTTAGTTATAAAAACTTGGCATCGAAATTCTATAGTCGTTAACATCATGTAAATGAATTGTATCACCCTCAATGGATTTCCTTATATATTACTTTATCGTTGATAAAAAAAAAATAGTTGTTAAGATTATTAAATCAATTAATTGTAAACTCTTGTCGTCGGTGTCTAGCGAATAACTAATAGAGACTAGATACCTATAGAAGACGATCTGAGATTTCAATCTCAAATATAATATGAAGAAGAGAGCTTGAAGCTACCTCAGTGCAACTGTTTACTGCATGTTCTGCAATGGCTTTCGCAAAAGATAATTGAGTTCCAACTGCGCTTAGGATGTTTTTATCCTTCGTCCGACCCTGTAAACTATAGTATCAATACCTAATCATGAAAGCTTAGTTGTGCAAAGAATGAAACATTTTCTAAGGCATATCATCATGAGAAATTAACCGTAACAAAACAAATAAATATTGTAGGTTGTTACCTCAGCAATGAAATCTTGAACAGAAGAAGCTGAAAGTGTAGGCACTATGTCAGAACCATTTATTATACAAGTCATAAAGGGTTTCCCGAATTCAGCTAACTCCAACGTCATACAGGCACCTTCAAAAATTACAATTATAAAACAATTAACATCAGGTTAATATTAAAGATCACGTAATATATAATTTAGTTGTAATACAAAACCTGCTGAATTAGTTACTCAACCGAACAAGTGTTAATTAAAGAAGTTTGTATACCTTGATCAAATGTGACACAAGTTGTTGAAGACAATTGTTGGATTTCTCTAATAATGTTAATAATATTAATAACATTAATAATATTATTTCCTTCATAAAAAATAATTAATAAATATATGACTGGTTTTATAATTACATAATTGATTAATTTTAAATTTTTTAAATGATTTTTTTCTACATTTTGGTGTTTCTTTTTCATCTAACTAATAATTATAATGAGTGGGGGAGGAACTCCAGTGCATTAATTTTTCTTCTTTATATCTAGTAAGTTATTTTTAATTCAATAAAATACTAACTACCATTCATTACCCAATTCAATTTTGGGAATTCCTTTTTTCTCCCCATAATTTTCTTCTGCATCCTCAAAGTATTGTTTCTTATCTACCTTTCTTTTTTTGTCTTTTTCTTTCTTTTACTCCAATACCAAAATGGGGTGACACTTCGTATTTTAGATTTAGTTAAATGTGAACAAGAAGAAAACCCATGTTTAGAAGTTTTTTTTTTTCTTCATATATTTTGGTGTTAATATGAAGAAATATTTTCTCATTGTTCTGTAAGATTGGATCTACATTAGTCTTAATGTGATTAGAATAAATTGACAAATAAAGAAAGAAATTTTATAGTTGAAAAGAAATTTTATGTTCTTGTAGTATCATGTCTTCTATCAAACATGTTTTTTTTTTCTTTCATCCATTTTACATGTTTTTTTTTTCAATATCTTTTTTAGCATATAGGGAGTGTTGATCACCGTTAATCGTGCTTAATATAGCTTCCTTTTTATCATGGCGATAAAGGCGATAAAAAAATTAAAGATAAAACAATTATTCAGCTAGAGTGTTTTTTTATGCTGAGTTAAACCGAAACCAAAATTCTAATATCAGAAGGCAGCCCAAATTTTTTTGAATTACTACATCGTTTTGTTTATTGAAACTTATATATTTATAAAAAAAATCGGATTACTACAAATTTTTTATTTATGATAAATTTTGAACTTGTTTTATTAATATTATTTTTTGTCTTTGTCATTATTTAATAATATGACATTAGTAGTTCAATAACGACTCACGTTATTCATAGTGCATACAACAATTGTGTTTACTTCTTTTTTTTATTGACTTGGGGAGGTAACCACTGAAACAGAGACAACATTGTTTTTAATAATATCAGTCAATGTTACAAACCAGGATAGATTTTGTCGGTTGGGAACACTGCCTCTATTAGCCACAACACAAAGCTAAACACTTACGACAAGGAAGCTTCTGAGATGCAAATTGACAGCAATTAACTACAGCTTGTTCTTGAACATCAACAAACTCATCAAGCAGATGGCAAAGGATTCTATTGTTGATTACCTATGTAAAATCCACCTAAATTCAATGGAGTAATACACAAAATAATTATACAGAAAATTTAACTCCTTCATCGTCAGTTGAAGTTCCTTTAAAGACCACAAGCTTTCCTTTCTGTTCTAATAGTTTCAGTGCACGATTCAAAATAGTTCGATCAATTCCATGAAGATCTGCCGAATATAAGAAACAATGAGAACAAACTTCAGTCAAAATAATTGCAAAGCCCAGCAGGTAAGAAATAACTACAATATATTAAGAAAAAAGAGTACACCAATATTGAGGAACAAATGAGGATGAAAGGTATGGCACACACATAACATCACAGAAAAAATAAAGAAAGACATGAATTTTATTTTATTTTTATCAGCAAGACATGAATTTTATTTTATTTTTATCAGCAAGACATGAATTTACTAGATTCGACACCTTGGAACAGTCTCAAAAGTATTGCATTAGATTACATCAAATTACAGGTTTTCTGAACAAATTTACACTGTTCTCGGTTATCAAGACATGCCCCTTTGACTCCACATTTCAATACTATCAACACAGATTTGCATCACCATCAACTACCAAGACACATCGCTTGACTTCTATCAAGACTTGACATAAAGATTCCCACTTGGATTGGATTCACCATCAGTTCCAATATAATCAGTCAACAAAATCATACCATTAACTTTGATACACACAAAATAATATCACAAAGAAAAAACAGAAAATGACATGATTTCAATTATGCGTCACCTCTTGCCTTCGTCCACGAAATTGTCTCAAAAGTATTCATTATATTACATCACATTACAAGTTTTCTGGACAAACTTGAGAAACTCTTCCCACTACAAATTTTCTGGGCAACCTGAGAAACCGCCCCCCATTACAAAACCAACCCCTTTTGATTTAGGGTGGTGACCGCTCTCTCTTTGTTGTGTGTACCTTCTTCATTCACATGATCTATTTATATAACAAAGGTTCATGACTTCCTTCATAAATAACACTTAGTGGACCTTATCTATCCCACCTCTTCATCTATGTCTCATTATGATAATGGGATTTTCAAGAGTCAAGATACATTCACCATCCACTTTCTTGATAATGGTTCTTGGCTTTTAACTTTCTTGTATTAAAGTTAGGAAAATTTGGATTGATTTTCACAACAATCCCTCCCCCTCTAAGCTGTATAACATTTGCAAGCAAAAACTCAGCTTTTAACACGACCAATTCCATTTTATTCACCTGGGATTAAATGATTACGTAAAATCATCTCCATTGATTTATATTTAGTATTAACCAATTATATAATTCTTTTCATTTTCCAATTACTTTTTTCCTTGTTTTTGAACTTTCTGAGATTAAAACAAAATGAAGAGGTATCATCTTCCTCTTCTCTGAATTTGTCTGCACTCCCATTCTCAAGCATATTGGTCCAAGAATGCAACAACCACAGAAACCACTCTCTCCATTCCGAACAAAAACTATACTATGATATTTCACAATATTGACTGTTACAGTTGTAATAATTCATTCATAATCAACTATAAGATCATGTAAAAACCAAAGAGTAGGACCATATCTATTGAGATATTTTAGGAAGTTTCAAATTTTATTCTTATTAGTTTTAATTCTGTATTTCTTGGTTTTAATTATGCATATTTTGTTGTATCTTGTTTTTATTTCTAGCATAACAGTCCACAATCTGAGGGATTATGTTTATTAGAGTAGGCGCTGTTTATTTCAGGAAATACCCAACTCCTGTATGTATATATCCAATGTATGTAATGAAAAATAATAAGAAAGAATTTATTCTCTTTCAAACTTGAGAATATCAGTACAAAGTCAAAAACTTCACTGCTATTACTTTGCCAACCTTTAGAATTTACAGGTTCCAATTGAAAAAACAATCATGAAACAGAAAATTGTACCAAAATTTATCAACTGGGATTCATTTGGCATAATAAACTAGATAAGGGTTGTTCAAGCACCATATATCTTTAGATATTAGAAGACATATTATGGTGGTTTACAAGAGTTCTGATTCTGAAGGGAACAATTCTAGTTTATGAGTTTTTTTAACCTCCTTAAATAGAGGAAGCTACATCCAAGGACACTATTTTCTGATTTAACAAACATCAACAGCCGTCTAAAAACACAATTCAGACTAAGAAGACAATATGTCCTTCGTTTTGTGTTTTAAAATTTTTGTTTTTCTTTTAGTTTCAACAACTTAAAAAAATATTTAAAAATAAAAATAAAAAACCATTAAGATTCAAGTTAAATCAAAGGTTGTTATTTGTTCCGTGGTCTAAACCTTTGCTTCAGTAATATCCCTATTGGTCTGAGGTTCAAGACAAGATACTTCCTTCAATCACCAGAAAGAAACTTAAATCAAAGGTTAAGACTAAATTGAATCTAAATACAGGTATAGAAATATTTATTCAAATTTCCATATATCCCTTAACTACCAGAACCACATAAATATTCAAACTGTCCGATTCAACCAGATTGATTGGAAACAAATTGAAAAGCAACAATATTATTAAAAGATACCTACCAAAAGAACAACTATTATTAAGTCCTAGAAATATACTCAACACAAGAGACAATTTGCATTGAAGCAGCATAATCATCGAACTTGTCCCATTTCTAATTATAGCTCACTACAGGAGCGTTAACAAATTACCTGTTCCCTGAGACTCGGTCCCTGATCGTATTTCTTCAATCGTGACAACACCATCTTCCAGCCCATTGTCTTTTGCCTAATCAAATATTAAATCAATTTCAATAACAAGGTAATAAGTACTACTTGCAGGCAGTGATTATCAAACTAGAAATTTAAACTTACAAATTGTATTAAAATGTCAGCCCAATCTTGAATCCGATGCCAGAGAATAAGACATTTCCTGTGTCCTTTATCCATCCATTCTGCACGGCCTGTCAAAACAGAATACACAGTTGAGACATTTTCTTTGAGCCATTACAAGAAAATAAATCCATGGACAGAAATGAAGCATACCTTCAGAAACTAACGCAGAAAGGAAAGCTTCTCTGGCCTCATGAGTAAGAGACCCTGTAAGATGAAAAATCTGAAAACAATCATACAACAAAAGCGTGGAAACAAGCAAGACCAAATACTAAAGGAACATTAATTATGGGACTTGCTGCCAACTTCACATAAATGACACAAAAGCAGGATTTTGAGCTTACTTTCAATTACATGATTGGTAAATAGAGGAAATTCTTCTTCAAGGGCAATTACAAATGTCTTTTGTGTTTTACAATAATCCAAAATAAGCTCTTTCCAGAGTTGTATCTGCTTCTCTCTTGTGTCTCTTACTGGCTGCAAACTGAAAGGTAGAACACCGGCATAATCAACAACTAGTTAGCTCCAGCCTTACTATCAACATTCTTATCAATAAACACTAAGCACTAAGCAATGAATATGGCAAATAAAGAGGCAAAACAATGGAACTACACAACAATAATATAATATCACAAGCAAACCGAAAGCATATCCATTACAAGCAGTAAACACGACACAGCAACTAAAAAACAATTAAGCTTTCTTCAGATAATTAAAAAAAAAATGCAAAGCATAAAATGCAAAAGACGATGATAAAAAGGTAATTTACGTGAAGTATGGTGGGTAATTGAAGAAATGTGGCAGTTTGAACTCTCCCAATTTCTGCATCTTTCAAGTGCTTCAATGCTATACACAGAGATTAACGATCTTCTCAGATTAAACAATTTTCTGCTGATTACTTGCAGAAACATAACAAAATATCGTACCGTGCACGGGGACACTGTTGATTTCTTGGGTTGTCGGGACAAAAACCGCGAAGGAAGCTCAACGTGGATGCGAAGTGAATAAATGAAGGGAAAGTTCAATTCTGCGAACCCTAACAAGATCACGACGGAGGAAGAAGACCACCGATGAAGAAGCAAATCGGGTCGCATGAAACGACTCCGTTTCGTAGATTGGGCATGTTTGGTAAATTAAATAATTTTTTTAATGTCTTCACCAACAAAATATTAATTCGTAAATTGTAATTTGATATTATTTAATTATAATTTAAATTTCACGAGCAAATAGATATTTATGTTGTCTTTTAAAAAAAATACTTATATGGTCAACTAATATCAATATTAATTTAAAATTTATCATATGATAATTTGTAATTGAATTATAGTTATATTGATAGTATATTTTAACTAAGTTTTTCGATTATTACATTTATATAGTATGAATAGATTCTAATTTTTGTACAATTATACTTTAACTAATTATAGATAATTGATATATAATTTTATTTTTTATAAAAAAAAATTATTATATATAAAACATTAAAATTAGAAAAAATAATATAATGCAAAGGATTTATGTGATAAGTCAGACCATTTCAACCTTTTTGACAAAATATGAGTGAGGCGTGTGAAATGTGAGCATATATATTTTGCCACACTTAATTCTCATTATTTGTAGGAAATAAATAAAGTGAAAACAATATAAAAAATAAATAAAAAAAGTGGTGAAAGTTAGCTTTTTGCACCTCATTTAGTTCTAGAATAAATATTTATTTTATCTTATATTTATTATTGGCTATAGAATAATACCAATACTCCCATTTATTTTTAAATAAAACATCTACTCCCATCTATTCCTAATCAACGAAACCCATCTCCTTTTTTTTAATAACTTTACACTCACTTCTTTTATTTATTTTTTTAAAATAATATATTATTGAACAAAACTTTAATAAAATTAAAGAAATTGAAATTGTTTTAAAATATAAAACTTTAAGGAATTTCTATAAGCAAAAAATTTGAATGATTAAATTGTGGGAAATTACATTATTAATTTTTTTATATGAAATTAACGTTTGATAATTTTAAAATACATATTATTTTTAATGTAATTAAAATAAAGGAGTACTCATATTCCTTAATCTATCTTTATTTATTTTTCTTTCAATATATTTTTTATAGGTGATTGATGCTTTGAATATATTTTTAAAGTGGTTAAAAAAATTTGTGTGGTAGAAACAAATATGAGATATGTAAATTTTGCTAGAATCTCGATAATAGTGAATTGTTATTGGCAATTGCTTCCTGCACCATAGACAAAAATACTCTTAAAGAAATTAGGTACATATAAAATTAAATTCCGAACCCCTTTTTCGGAACACAATAATCTCTTGCAGATAAATTTTTTCAGAATGTATTATTTTCAATTCTGGATTTTGATTTTTTGTTTCCAGATTTTTATATCTGGAACACACTAATCTCTTCCAGATCTACTTTTCCAAAATGTATTATTTTCAATTCTGAATTTTCATTTCCAGAATGAAGGGTATTTTCAGAATTTTTTAAATTGTGTTGGTGCACGTTCAAAAGTGTTGGGTTTAGGAAGCAATTGTTATTGTTATTTCAATAAAGGTCTTCTAAGGATCCATAATCCATTAGAATGACATCATAAGAAAATCATTAAATAAAAAACAATTTTAGATATAAAAAAATAATTAATTGTTATATTGACTAAATTAGATATTATTTTAAAGATTAAAAAAATTAAAATCTAATAATTTCACTAGTACAAAATATTTCATTAACGACACCCTTTAAAGACGGTTTGGAGAAAACCGTCGTAAAAAACAAAACAGTGCAAATTTGTAATTTTTTTGAACTTTTTTTACACTTTTAACGACGTTTCGCCCCAGAACCGTCGTTAAAAGTGGCCGAAAATACAACGACGGTTCACTCCCAGAGAAACTAAGACATTTAAAGACGATTCTCTAAGAATCGTCGTTAAAACCTACTCTAAAACCGTCCCACTGCACTCGACCAACCGTCCACTGCTTCTTGCCGATTGCGTCCCGACCGACCGCCGTACCGCGCGACCGACCGACCCCTGCGTGCAACCCCACCGTCGTCGCGCGATCGATACTGCCGCCGTGCGCACCCTAAGACTACTGAACCTGTCGCCGCGCAAACCCTAAGACGACCGACCCCTGCGCCGACCGCCTGTCTTACCGCACGCGACCACCGAACGACCGACCGCCGACCTGCCATACCGCGCACCCGCCCGCGCCGACCCCTGTCGTACTGCGCGCGACCGCCGACCGTCGACCGACCGACGCCACGACGCACGTCCTTGACCACCGTCTTGCGACGCACACCTTGCCGCAACCGCTTGTCATGACCGCCGATCCATTTGAGGTTAGTATATTGTAGTTAAAACCTTGGTAACTAATTAGATATCAATTTAGAAACTATTTATCAATAAAAAAAATTAATTTAGAAACTAATACTTTTTTTTAGTTTCTAACATAGTATTTAATATAGTCAATATAACAACTAATTATTTTTAATATCTGAAATTGGTTTCTATTTAATAAGTTTCTAGTAGTAACATAACACTCAAGAGACAATGATGGCTTAATATTCCGAGAACAAGGTGATATGGTTTTGACCAACACTTATCTCCTATAATTGTATTCGAACCACGACTAATGATGGATCTCCTGAAATTCGGAATGTTAAATAACAAAATTATAAATAAATATAATAATAAGTTAATAAACTTGATATTATAATTTATAAATTAAGGTTATGTATTTATATTAAAATAATTGTTCTAGATAATATTTATTTTTATTTTTATTATATAATTTATTATTGAGTGAGAATACAACGCTTTTGGTATTTTTTGTTTCTATATTTTTTATTTTTAATTAAGTTTTAATAAATATATTACTTTTAAATGAAACGAGGAATATGCGCATAATTTTATTAAATTTATGGGAGAGATGAATTCCTTTTTATTAAATATATTAGAAAAGTGAATGTCTATTTAAAAATCAGAAAAGAAATGAATCCCATTTATTATTATTATTATTATTATTATTATTATTAGAGGGTGTATGTTTATTTTAAATTTTAAATATATAAGGAACGTAGATGTTTATTTTTAAATTAAAAATGTAAGTACCATATATATCTTGAGAGGATATATGTGTAGTTTTCTCTAAAAACAATGGAGAAAGTGTTTTTATTTTTCAAATCAAATAAAGAAGTATAAAGAAATAGAGATTGATTTCCATCCCTTTGTCTCTTTAGGTAGTGTTTGGTCCAAGTATCTCTCAAAAGTGAAGACAAACCTTATTAATGATTTCTCCCTTAAGAAAAATTATTCAATTAGTATCAAGGTTTCATTTTTGTCTTTAATTAGGTTTACACAGTAATAGTGATGATAAGATAAAAGGTAGGTAGGAGCTACAAAACCTAACCTAAAAATTAAAATTTATTGTTGTTTGCTACAGATAAAGCCAGAAAAGTGAAAACAAGCAAATAAAGCCTATAGAATTGGTCATTTGTTTCCTACTAGTAAACCCTAAACAGCATATATATATATATATATATATATATATATATATATATATATATATATATATATATATGCAACAGGTTCAATCCTGCTATCTGCAAATACTACACCCCTACCCCATCTCTTCATTGGAAGAAAACAAAAAGGAAAAAACAGAAATAAAAGTGATTCTGCTAACCAACTAAAGAACATGCTATGCAATCTACCAAAACCACATATGAAAGTATAAGAGGTAGCAGTTGTTCCTTTTGATTCAGTAGATATATAGCTTGTCATTGCAAATTATAAAAAAGTACTTGGTTTATGGGATTTAATCTTGTAATATTATGCTTAAATATACTTTAACCATTAAAAAAATATTTTCTTTTATTTAATCATGAATTCTAACAAAACTAATGTGTTTTAATTCCTCATTTAAGTTTTTAAAACAACTCAATGTTGCTTTTTTACTTGATTTAAGGGTAAATCAAACATGACCTGATGTTGTAAAAAGCAAAAAACATAACATAGGATATTTATTTAGATAATGATATGTTGAGATCAGTTAAAAAATATTGTAGAATAGTTGTTTTTTACTATTAAATTATCAAATAAATTTTATTCTATTATTTTTCTGATAAAACTAAAGATGTACTTAAACAATTTCATAGGCCTATCCTAAGTTAATTTAATGCATTAAAGAGAACTGCTTCCTAACTCCCATCTATAATTAACAATTAAAAGTTGTGGAAAGTGGTTTAGTAAACTAAATTAATATTCCTCAGGTCCCACTCCCATGTGGGGTGAAATGTTTTCAACTTGAACTTGGAATCTATTGGTTAGGGTGAAAAAGTTAGGGTTTTCACTTCTTTTTCTCATTTTAAATTTGTTTTTTCTAACTCTAATTATCAAATAGGGTTTTATACTTGGAGGTTTATCTAAACATTTATTTTGAGAAGTTTTTGGTTCAAACTTTGAACATGTTATTACTTCTTTACATGATAATGAAATGTTTGGAACTCACCTTGCAATTGCATACTTAACAAAGAAAACAAAGCTTGGAATATATGCAGTCCTAAATGACTAAGAATTCACATGGTCTGTGAAACCTTTCCATGCACGTGAGTTCATAGGATATATATATATATATATATATATATATATATATATATATATATATATATATATATATATATACATATATATATATATTAAAAAATAATTAATAAAATA